>OCPM01000014.1_pt1 | contig 247319 bp, 202 predicted proteins | sample 1476751 | NCBI WGS metagenome assembly OCPM01 (sample SAMEA2580198, study PRJEB22360) | human gut metagenome | biome: human gut; feature: human-associated habitat; material: faeces | place: Denmark | collected 2008/2010 | reverse complement strand
TCTGAAATTCGCGGCGCGCCCGGTGGCTGCCCTGCCGGTCTCAGCGTGCCGGGCGTTGCCCGCGCCGTTGTTGGTCAGCAGGAAGCCATTAAATGGGATAAAGCGCCGTGCCGTTTCTGCGGTACTGGTTGCGGCGTTCTGGTCGGAACGCAGCAGGGGCGTGTGGTGGCCTGTCAGGGCGACCCGGACGCACCGGTTAACCGTGGCCTGAACTGCATTAAGGGCTATTTCCTGCCCAAGATCATGTACGGTAAAGACCGTTTGACGCAGCCGCTGCTGCGTATGAAAAACGGTAAATATGACAAAGAAGGCGAATTTACCCCAATCACCTGGGATCAGGCCTTCGATGTGATGGAAGAGAAATTCAAAACCGCCCTGAAAGAAAAAGGGCCGGAATCGATCGGTATGTTCGGTTCTGGTCAGTGGACTATCTGGGAAGGTTATGCCGCGTCCAAGCTGTTTAAAGCGGGCTTCCGTTCGAACAACATCGACCCGAACGCGCGTCACTGTATGGCGTCGGCGGTAGTTGGCTTTATGCGTACCTTTGGTATGGATGAGCCGATGGGCTGCTATGACGACATCGAGCAGGCTGACGCGTTTGTGCTGTGGGGCGCAAACATGGCGGAGATGCACCCGATCCTCTGGTCGCGCATCACTAACCGTCGTCTCTCTAACCAGAACGTCACCGTGGCGGTGCTTTCTACCTACCAGCATCGTAGCTTCGAACTGGCGGATAACGGCATCATCTTTACGCCACAGTCTGACCTGGTGATCCTGAACTACATCGCCAACTATATCATTCAAAACAATGCGATAAATCAGGACTTCTTCAGCAAGCACGTTAACCTGCGCAAAGGGGCGACGGACATCGGCTACGGTTTACGTCCGACCCATCCGCTGGAAAAAGCAGCGAAGAATCCGGGTTCTGACGCCTCCGAACCGATGAGCTTTGAAGATTACAAAGCCTTCGTTGCCGAGTATACGCTGGAAAAAACCGCCGAAATGACTGGCGTACCAAAAGATCAGCTGGAACAACTGGCGCAGCTGTATGCCGATCCGAACAAGAAAGTCATCTCCTACTGGACGATGGGCTTCAACCAGCATACTCGTGGCGTGTGGGCCAACAACCTGGTCTACAACCTGCACCTGCTGACCGGCAAAATTTCCCAGCCGGGTTGCGGTCCGTTCTCCCTGACCGGGCAGCCTTCCGCGTGTGGTACTGCGCGTGAAGTGGGCACCTTTGCTCACCGTCTGCCTGCGGACATGGTGGTAACTAACGAGAAACATCGTGATATCTGCGAGAAGAAGTGGAATATCCCGAGCGGCACCATTCCGGCGAAAATCGGTCTGCATGCGGTAGCACAAGACCGTGCGCTGAAAGACGGCAAGCTGAATGTTTACTGGACCATGTGTACCAACAACATGCAGGCCGGGCCGAACATCAATGAAGAGCGTATGCCGGGCTGGCGCGATCCGCGCAACTTCATCATCGTCTCCGATCCGTATCCGACAGTCAGTGCGCTGGCCGCCGACTTGATCCTGCCGACCGCAATGTGGGTAGAAAAAGAGGGTGCTTACGGTAACGCCGAACGCCGTACTCAGTTCTGGCGTCAGCAGGTACAGGCACCGGGCGAAGCGAAATCGGATCTCTGGCAGTTAGTCCAGTTCTCCCGCCGCTTCAAAACTGAAGAAGTATGGCCGGAAGATCTGCTGGCGAAGAAACCGGAACTGCGTGGCAAAACGCTGTACGAGGTTCTGTATGCCACCCCGGAAGTGAGCAAATTCCCGCTATCCGAACTGGCGGAAGATCAGCTGAACGATGAATCCCGCGAGCTGGGCTTCTATCTGCAAAAAGGGCTGTTCGAAGAGTACGCATGGTTTGGTCGCGGTCACGGTCACGATCTGGCACCGTTCGATGACTACCACAAAGCGCGCGGTCTGCGCTGGCCGGTAGTGAACGGTAAAGAAACGCAGTGGCGTTACAGCGAAGGTAACGACCCGTACGTGAAAGCGGGCGAAGGCTACAAGTTCTACGGTAAACCGGATGGCAAAGCGGTGATCTTCGCGCTGCCGTTCGAACCGGCGGCGGAGGCACCGGATGAAGAGTACGACCTGTGGCTCTCTACCGGACGCGTTCTGGAGCACTGGCATACCGGCAGTATGACTCGCCGTGTACCGGAACTGCACCGCGCCTTCCCGGAAGCGGTCCTGTTTATTCACCCGCTGGATGCGAAAGCGCGCGATCTGCGCCGTGGCGACAAAGTGAAAGTGGTTTCTCGCCGTGGCGAAGTCATCTCGATTGTTGAAACGCGCGGTCGTAACCGTCCGCCGCAGGGCCTGGTGTACATGCCGTTCTTCGACGCCGCACAGCTGGTTAACAAACTGACGCTGGATGCGACCGATCCGCTCTCGAAAGAGACGGACTTCAAGAAGTGCGCGGTCAAACTGGAGAAGGTGTAAGCCATTATGTCCCGGTCAGCGAAACCTCAAAATGGTCGCCGCCGCTTTCTGCGCGATGTCGTTCGCACAGCTGGCGGGCTGGCTGCCGTGGGTGTGGCGCTGGGGTTACAACAGCAAACCGCACGCGCATCTGGCGTGCGGTTGCGCCCGCCCGGAGCCATAAACGAGAACGCCTTTGCCAGTGCCTGTGTGCGTTGCGGTCAGTGTGTTCAGGCTTGCCCTTACGACACCTTAAAACTGGCGACGCTGGCCTCTGGCCTGTCGGCGGGCACGCCATATTTTGTCGCACGGGATATTCCTTGCGAAATGTGTGAGGACATTCCGTGCGCCAAAGTGTGCCCGAGCGGTGCGCTGGATCGTGAGATTGAATCGATCGACGACGCGCGGATGGGGCTGGCGGTGCTGGTGGACCAGGAAAACTGTCTCAACTTTCAGGGGCTGCGCTGCGATGTTTGTTATCGCGAATGCCCGAAAATTGATGAGGCCATCACCCTGGAGCTGGAGCGCAACACGCGTACCGGTAAGCACGCCCGCTTTCTGCCGACGGTTCACAGCGACGCCTGTACCGGCTGCGGTAAGTGCGAAAAAGTGTGCGTGCTGGAACAACCGGCAATCAAGGTGTTACCGCTGTCACTGGCGAAAGGGGAGTTAGGTCACCATTACCGCTTCGGCTGGCTGGAGGGGAACAATGGCAAATCGTAAACGTGACGCCGGGCGCGAGGCGCTGGAGAAAAAAGGCTGGTGGTGCAGTCACCGTTGGCTGGTATTGCGTCGCCTTTGTCAGTTCTTCGTGCTGGGGATGTTTTTGAGCGGCCCGTGGTTTGGTGTGTGGATCTTGCACGGCAACTACAGCAGTAGCCTGTTATTCGACACCGTTCCACTGACCGATCCGCTGATGACGCTGCAAAGTCTTGCCAGCGGTCATCTGCCTGCCACGGTGGCGTTGACCGGTGCGGTGATTATCACCGTGCTCTACGCGCTGGCAGGAAAGCGATTATTTTGCAGCTGGGTCTGCCCGCTGAATCCGATTACCGACTTAGCGAACTGGTTACGCAGACGATTTGACCTCAATCAGTCTGCGACGATCCCTCGCCACATTCGCTACGTGCTGTTGGTGGTCATTCTGCTGGGATCGGCCTTAACCGGCACGCTCATCTGGGAATGGATCAACCCCGTTTCCCTGATGGGGCGCAGTCTGGTAATGGGATTCGGCAGCGGCGCGCTGCTTATTCTCGCGCTGTTTTTATTTGATCTACTGGTCGTTGAACACGGCTGGTGCGGGCACATTTGTCCGGTTGGCGCGCTGTATGGCGTGCTGGGTAGCAAAGGTGTCATTACCGTTGCGGCCACCGATCGGCAGAAATGTAACCGCTGTATGGATTGTTTTCATGTTTGCCCGGAACCGCATGTGCTACGTGCCCCGGTGCTGGATGAACAAAGCCCGGTGCAGGTCACCAGCCGCGATTGCATGACGTGCGGTCGCTGCGTGGATGTCTGTTCTGAGGATGTATTTACAATAACTACACGATGGAGTTCGGGAGCGAAATCATGAAAAGCCATGACCTGAAGAAAGCGCTGTGTCAATGGACGGCGATGCTGGCCCTGGTGGTGAGCGGCGCGGTTTGGGCGGCTAATGGCGTCGATTTTAGCCAGTCGCCGGAAGTATCCGGGACGCAGGAAGGGGCTATTCGGATGCCAAAAGAGCAGGATCGGATGCCGCTGAACTATGTGAATCAGCCGCCAATGATCCCGCATAGCGTTGAAGGTTATCAGGTAACGACCAATACCAACCGCTGCTTGCAGTGCCACGGTGTCGAAAGCTATCGCACCACTGGCGCGCCGCGCATCAGTCCTACTCACTTTATGGACAGCGACGGCAAAGTGGGCGCGGAAGTGGCTCCACGTCGTTACTTCTGTCTGCAATGTCACGTGCCGCAGGCTGATACCGCGCCAATCGTGGGGAATACCTTTACCCCGTCAAAAGGTTACGGGAAATAAGAGGTTATTATGGGAAATTCTGACCGTAAGCCTGGTCTGATTAAGCGCCTGTGGAAATGGTGGCGTACCCCCAGCCGTCTGGCGCTGGGGACGCTGCTGTTGATCGGTTTTGTCGGTGGCATCGTCTTCTGGGGCGGCTTTAACACCGGGATGGAAAAAGCCAATACCGAAGAGTTCTGCATTAGCTGCCACGAAATGCGTAACACGGTGTATCAGGAATACATGGATTCCGTGCACTACAACAACCGTAGCGGCGTCCGTGCGACCTGTCCGGATTGTCACGTTCCGCACGAGTTTGTGCCGAAGATGATACGCAAGCTCAAAGCAAGTAAAGAGCTGTATGGTAAAATTTTTGGCGTTATTGACACGCCGCAGAAATTTGAAGCTCATCGCCTGACGATGGCACAGAATGAGTGGCGGCGCATGAAGGACAATAACTCGCAGGAGTGCCGTAACTGTCACAACTTCGAGTATATGGATACAACCGCCCAGAAATCGGTTGCCGCGAAGATGCATGACCAGGCGGTGAAAGATGGGCAAACCTGTATTGATTGCCATAAAGGGATAGCGCACAAGCTGCCCGATATGCGTGAAGTCGAGCCAGGTTTTTAACAGGGTTATTGCGTGGGTATGCTTGAAGCCAGAGAGTTACTTTGTGAGCGGGATGAACGAACCTTATTTAGTGGCTTGTCATTTACGCTGAACGCAGGAGAGTGGGTACAAATCACCGGTAGCAACGGCGCGGGGAAGACAACGCTTCTCCGTTTGCTGACGGGGTTGTCTCGCCCTGACGCAGGCGAGGTTCTCTGGCAAGGGCAGCCCTTGCATCAGGTACGCGACAGCTACCATCAAAACCTGTTATGGATAGGCCATCAGCCGGGGATCAAAACCCGGCTGACGGCGTTAGAAAATCTGCACTTTTATCATCGCGATGGCGATACCGCACAATGTCTGGAAGCCCTGGCGCAGGCCGGGCTTGCCGGATTCGAAGATATTCCGGTAAATCAACTTTCTGCCGGGCAACAACGCCGCGTCGCTTTAGCGCGTCTGTGGCTGACCCGTGCCACGTTATGGATCCTCGACGAGCCTTTTACCGCGATTGACGTCAACGGCGTCGATCGTCTGACCCAGCGTATGGCGCAGCATACGGAGCAGGGGGGGATTGTGATTCTGACTACCCACCAACAGCTCAACGTTGCTGAAAGTAAAATTCGCCGCATTTCACTGACGCAAACGGTGGCCGCATGATGTTCTGGCGCATTTTCCGTCTTGAGCTGCGCGTAGCGTTTCGCCACAGCGCCGAAATCGCCAACCCGCTGTGGTTCTTCCTGATTGTCATTACCCTTTTTCCGCTCAGTATCGGTCCGGAGCCGCAACTGCTGGCGCGTATTGCACCGGGCATTATCTGGGTTGCCGCACTGCTTTCATCCTTGCTGGCACTGGAGCGACTGTTCCGTGACGATTTGCAGGACGGCAGTCTTGAACAATTGATGTTGTTGCCGTTACCCTTGCCCGCCGTTGTGTTGGCGAAGGTGATGGCGCACTGGATGGTAACCGGTCTGCCGTTACTCATCCTTTCGCCCCTGGTAGCAATGCTACTGGGAATGGATATTTATGGCTGGCAAGTGATGGCGCTGACGCTGCTGCTGGGAACGCCTACGCTTGGCTTTCTCGGTGCACCGGGCGTGGCGCTGACAGTGGGACTTAAGCGCGGTGGTGTGCTGCTCAGCATACTGGTGTTACCGCTGACTATCCCATTACTCATCTTTGCCACCGCCGCGATGGACGCGGCTTCCATGCATTTGCCCGTTGACGGGTATCTGGCAATTTTAGGCGCGTTGCTGGCAGGCACCGCGACATTAAGTCCTTTTGCGACGGCGGCAGCGTTACGAATCAGCATTCAATAACGCTGGATTACTGATTTTTGTTCGAGTCTGGTATCGAAACTATGTGGAAAACACTGCATCAACTGGCGATCCCACCACGGCTGTATCAAATCTGTGGCTGGTTTATACCGTGGCTGGCAATTGCCAGTGTGGTCGTGCTTACCGTCGGCTGGATCTGGGGATTCGGCTTTGCTCCGGCTGATTATCAGCAGGGAAATAGCTACCGCATTATCTACCTGCATGTGCCTGCGGCGATCTGGTCGATGGGCATTTATGCATCAATGGCGGTGGCGGCGTTTATTGGCCTTGTCTGGCAGATGAAAATGGCCAACCTGGCGGTAGCGGCGATGGCCCCCATTGGTGCCGTGTTTACCTTTATTGCCCTGGTTACCGGCTCTGCATGGGGAAAACCGATGTGGGGCACCTGGTGGGTATGGGATGCACGTCTGACTTCTGAACTGGTGCTGCTGTTTTTGTATGTGGGTGTGATTGCCCTGTGGCACGCCTTCGACGACCGCCGTCTGGCGGGCCGTGCGGCAGGTATCCTGGTGCTGATTGGCGTGGTGAATCTGCCGATTATTCATTACTCCGTGGAGTGGTGGAACACCCTGCACCAGGGATCAACGCGGATGCAGCAAAGTATCGATCCGGCGATGCGTTCGCCGCTGCGCTGGTCGATTTTTGGCTTCCTGCTCCTGACTGCCACGCTGACGCTGATGCGGATGCGTAATTTGATTTTGCTGATGGAAAAACGCCGTCCGTGGGTGAGTGAACTGATACTGAAAAGAGGCCGTAAATGACCCCTGCATTTGCTTCCTGGAATGAATTTTTCGCAATGGGCGGTTACGCCTTTTTTGTCTGGCTGGCGGTGGTGATGACCGTTATTCCGCTGGTGGTTTTGGTCGTGCACTCGGTGATGCAGCATCGCGCAATTCTGCGTGGCGTGGCGCAACAGCGGGCGCGTGAGGCGCGTTTACGTGCTGCGCAACAGCAGGAGGCTGCATGAATATTCGCCGTAAAAACCGCTTGTGGATTGCCTGTGCCGTTTTGGCGGGGCTGGCACTGACTATCGGTCTGGTGCTATATGCGCTGCGCTCGAATATCGATCTCTTTTATACGCCGGGGGAAATTCTCTACGGCAAGCGTGAAACTCAGCAAATGCCGGAAGTCGGTCAGCGTCTGCGCGTTGGCGGGATGGTGATGCCGGGTAGTGTGCAGCGCGATCCCAATTCGCTAAAAGTAACTTTCACCATTTACGATGCTGAAGGTTCAGTAGATGTCTCTTACGAAGGCATTTTGCCGGATCTGTTCCGTGAAGGGCAGGGCGTTGTGGTGCAGGGCGAGCTGGAAAAAGGCAATCATATCCTCGCGAAAGAAGTGCTGGCGAAACATGATGAAAACTATACGCCGCCAGAAGTTGAGAAAGCGATGGAAGCTAACCACCGTCGCCCGGCGAGTGTTTATAAGGACCCAGCATCATGATGCCGGAAATTGGTAACGGGCTGCTGTGCCTGGCGTTAGGGATTGCGCTGCTGCTGTCCGTGTATCCGCTATGGGGCGTGGCGCGCGGAGATGCGCGCATGATGGCGTCTTCCCGCTTGTTTGCCTGGCTGTTGTTTATGTCTGTGGCTGGCGCATTTCTGGTGCTGGTCAATGCTTTCGTGGTCAACGACTTTACCGTCACCTATGTTGCCAGCAACTCCAATACCCAGCTTCCGGTGTGGTATCGCGTGGCGGCTACCTGGGGCGCGCATGAAGGCTCGCTCCTGCTGTGGGTGCTGCTGATGAGCGGCTGGACCTTTGCGGTGGCGATTTTTAGTCAGCGTATTCCGCTGGATATTGTGGCCCGTGTACTGGCAATAATGGGGATGGTCAGTGTCGGCTTTTTGCTGTTCATTCTCTTTACCTCTAACCCGTTCTCACGCACGCTGCCGAATTTCCCGATTGAAGGGCGCGATCTTAATCCGCTGTTGCAGGATCCGGGGCTGATCTTCCATCCGCCTCTGCTCTATATGGGGTACGTCGGTTTCTCGGTGGCGTTTGCTTTCGCCATTGCTTCTTTGTTGAGTGGGCGTCTGGACAGCACCTATGCGCGTTTTACCCGTCCGTGGACGCTGGCAGCGTGGATCTTCCTGACGCTCGGCATTGTGCTCGGTTCCGCATGGGCCTATTACGAACTCGGCTGGGGCGGCTGGTGGTTCTGGGATCCGGTAGAAAACGCCTCGTTTATGCCGTGGCTGGTGGGGACTGCGCTGATGCACTCACTGGCGGTCACTGAACAACGCGCCAGCTTCAAAGCGTGGACATTACTGCTGGCAATCAGTGCCTTCTCGTTGTGTCTGCTGGGGACTTTCCTGGTGCGTTCCGGCGTGCTGGTATCGGTACACGCGTTTGCCTCTGATCCGGCACGCGGTATGTTTATCCTCGCCTTTATGGTGCTGGTGATTGGTGGTTCGCTGCTGCTGTTTGCCGCGCGTGGACACAAAGTTCGCTCACGCGTAAACAATGCGCTGTGGTCGCGGGAATCTCTGCTGTTAGCGAACAACGTTTTGCTGGTCGCCGCGATGCTGGTGGTATTACTGGGGACGCTGCTGCCGCTGGTGCACAAGCAACTGGGACTGGGCAGTATTTCGATTGGCGAACCGTTCTTCAACACCATGTTTACCTGGCTGATGGTGCCGTTTGCGCTGCTGCTTGGTGTCGGTCCTCTGGTGCGCTGGGGGCGCGATCGCCCACGTAAAATCCGCAATTTATTGATTATCGCCTTCATCTCAACGCTGGTGCTGTCGCTGCTGCTGCCGTGGCTGTTCGAAAGCAAAGTTGTGGCGATGACGGTGCTCGGCCTGGCAATGGCCTGCTGGATTGCGGTGCTGGCAATTGCGGAAGCTGCGCTGCGTATTTCACGTGGCACGAAAACCACCTTCAGTTATTGGGGAATGGTGGCGGCTCACCTGGGGCTGGCAGTGACAATTGTTGGTATTGCCTTTAGCCAGAACTATAGCGTTGAGCGTGATGTGCGCATGAAGTCCGGCGATAGTGTCGATATTCATGAATATCGCTTCACCTTCCGTGATGTCAAAGAGGTGACTGGCCCGAACTGGCGTGGCGGTGTGGCGACTATCGGCGTAACGCGCGATGGCAAGCCGGAAACGGTGCTGTATGCGGAAAAACGTTATTACAACACTGCCGGGTCGATGATGACCGAAGCGGCGATTGACGGCGGCATCACGCGTGACCTGTACGCCGCGCTCGGTGAAGAGCTGGAAAACGGCGCGTGGGCCGTGCGTCTTTACTACAAACCGTTTGTTCGCTGGATTTGGGCGGGCGGGCTGATGATGGCATTGGGCGGGCTGCTGTGCCTGTTTGATCCTCGCTATCGTAAGCGCGTGAACCCGCAGAAAACTGCGCCGGAGGCTGTATGAAGCGCAAAGTATTGTTAATTCCGTTGATTATCTTCCTGGCGATTGCCGCGGCGCTACTGTGGCAGCTGGCGCGTAATGCCGAAGGGGATGATCCGACCAATCTGGAATCGGCGCTCATTGGCAAGCCAGTGCCGAAGTTTCGCCTCGAATCACTGGACAATCCGGGGCAGTTTTATCAGGCGGATGTTCTGACTCAGGGCAAACCGGTGCTGCTTAACGTCTGGGCGACCTGGTGTCCGACCTGCCGTGCGGAACATCAATATCTGAATCAGCTTTCTGCGCAGGGCATCCGCGTGGTCGGCATGAACTATAAAGACGATCGCCAGAAGGCAATCAGCTGGCTGAAAGAGCTGGGCAATCCTTACGCACTAAGCCTGTTTGATGGCGACGGCATGTTAGGACTGGATCTCGGTGTCTATGGCGCGCCAGAAACGTTCCTCATCGACGGCAACGGCATCATTCGCTATCGCCATGCGGGCGATCTCAATCCTCGCGTCTGGGAAGAAGAGATCAAGCCGCTGTGGGAGAAATACAGTAAGGAGGCCGCACAATGAGGTTTTTATTGGGCGTGCTGATGCTGATGATCTCCGGCTCAGCGCTGGCGACCATCGACGTGTTGCAGTTTAAGGATGAAGCGCAGGAGCAGCAGTTCCGGCAACTCACTGAAGAACTACGCTGCCCGAAATGCCAGAACAACAGCATTGCCGATTCCAACTCGATGATTGCCACCGACCTGCGCCAGAAAGTGTATGAACTGATGCAGGAAGGTAAAAGTAAGAAAGAGATTGTCGATTATATGGTGGCGCGTTACGGCAACTTCGTCACTTACGATCCGCCGTTAACGCCGCTGACCGTGCTGCTGTGGGTGCTTCCGGTAGTGGCTATTGGCATTGGCGGTTGGGTCATTTACGCCCGCTCGCGGCGTCGGGTACGCGTGGTGCCGGACGCGTTTCCTGAACAAAGCGTGCCGGAAGGTAAGCGTGCCGGATATATTGTTTATCTGCCGGGTATTGTGGTGGCGTTAATTGTAGCTGGCGTCAGCTACTACCATACTGGCAATTATCAGCAGGTGAAAATCTGGCAGCAAGCCACGGCACAGGCTCCGGCGTTGCTGGACAGGGCGCTGGATCCGAAAGCCGATCCGCTCAACGAAGAAGAGATGTCGCGCCTTGCGCTGGGGATGCGTACTCAACTGCAAAAAAATCCGGGAGATATAGAAGGCTGGATTATGTTGGGCCGCGTTGGCATGGCGCTGGGTAACGCCAGTATCGCCACCGATGCATACGCTACTGCGTATCGCCTCGATCCGAAGAACAGCGATGCTGCACTGGGATACGCTGAAGCGTTGACACGTTCATCTGATCCCAACGACAACCGCCTCGGCGGCGAACTGCTGCGCCAGTTGGTGAGAACGGACCATAGCAATATCCGTGTGTTAAGCATGTATGCGTTTAATGCCTTTGAGCAGCAGCGATTTGGCGAAGCCGTTGCCGCGTGGGAGATGATGTTGAAACTCTTACCTGCCAACGATACTCGCCGTGCGGTGATTGAACGTAGTATCGCGCAGGCGATGCAACATTTGTCGCCGCAGGAGAGTAAATAAAAAGAGGCCCGATGGTGATGCCATCGGGCTATTTTTATTGTGCCCCGCGTTGTTGCAGGAACAGAATGGTGGCCGCCACGCGTGAGCGGACATTGAGTTTACGCAGCAGATTGCGAATGTGTACTTTTACTGTCTGCTCGGAAATATTCAACACCGAGGCAATCTGTTTATTTGACAGCCCCTGTGCCAGCTCGTGCAGAACATCCAGCTCGCGCTCCGTCAGCACGCTGAAGGGATCTTCTTCCGCGCCAAACATTTCACGTTCACGTAAGTACTGATTGACGCGTTCGCTAAAGACTTTGCTGCCTTTCGCTCCGGCACGAATCGCTTCCAGCAACACTTCCGGGTCGCTATCTTTCAACAGATAACCGTCTGCGCCTGCGTCTATCAGCGCAAAGACATCGCTGGAGGCATCTGATACGGTCAGGATAATAATTTGCGCGGTAACGCCATCCCTGCGCAAGGCATTGAGGGTATCCAGGCCACTCATACCTTTCATATTGAGATCCAGCAAGATCACGTCGATATCCAGTCTATTCGCCAGATCGATCGCGCTCGCGCCGTCGCCCGCTTCGGCGACCACTTCAAAGCCAGGATCAAGCTCCAGTAACTGACGAACACCGCGTCGCATAAGTGGATGATCATCCACAATCATCACCTGAAAAGGCGTTGCTTCAGGCATAGTAGTCTCCTGAGGTTTTATTAGAATCATTATGTTTGAGCGTAGCGTTGGTAACGCTACCAGGCGCGTGAATGTTACCCCATTTTATGTATGGACATGTAGCGAAAACTACAACCTTGTCGTTCGCTTTGGCATCATTTTCATTATAAAGACGGAATTTTGCATCAGCTTCTCATCAAGAAAAACAACTAAAAAATCAATCACAATACTTGTGCATTTCTTTAAACAGTTTTTAAAAACTGACTCCGGGTATGGAGCTATGGGTATTTTCTCTACCCAATGCTTTTAACAGCAATTAATTTCATAGGATGAAAGCTCAATGCATCAATCTGGTTCTGTTTCTCTTTGTCGTTCCGCAATATCTGTTCTGGTGGCTACAGCGTTATATTCACCCATAGCATTGGCATCAACAGTTGAGTATGGTGAGACAGTTGATGGTGTTGTCCTGGAAAAAGATATCCAGCTGGTTTATGGGACCGCCAATAATACGAAAATCAATCCTGGCGGAGAACAGCATATTAAAGAATTTGGTATAAGTAGTAATACTGAAATTAACGGCGGGTATCAGTACATTGAAATGAATGGCACCGCAGAATACTCAGTATTAAATGATGGTTATCAAATTGTTCAAATGGGTGGCGCAGCAAACCAGACTACCCTCAATAATGGTGTGCTACAGGTTTATGGCGCAGCGAATGATACCACCATTAAAGGCGGGCGCTTAATTATTGAAAAAGATGGGATTACCGTCTTTGCCGCTATCGAAAAGGGAGGATTACTGGAGGTTAAAGAGGGGGGATTAGCATTTGCGGTAGATCAGAAAGCAGGCGGTGCGATTAAAACAACCACGCGGGCCATGGAGGTATTCGGAACAAACCGTCTCGGTCAGTTCGATATCAAGGATGGTATTGCTAATAATATGCTGTTGGAAAACGGCGGAAGTTTGCGAGTTGAAGAAAATGACTTCGCTTATAATACCACTGTGGATAGTGGCGGCTTACTGGAGGTTATGGATGGCGGGACTGCAACTGGCGTTGATAAAAAAGCAGGCGGAAAATTAATTGTCTCAACGAATGCACTGGAAGTGAGTGGTACAAACAGTAAAGGCCAATTTAGTATAAAAGATGGTGTGTCAAAAAATTATGAACTGGATGATGGTTCCGGGCTCATTGTTATGGAGGACACGCAGGCCATTGACACTATCCTTGATGAGCATGCCACTATGCAATCGCTGGGAAAGGATACTGGTACGAGAGTGCAGGCAAATGCGGTATATGATCTCGGTCGATCAGATCAGAATGGAAGTATAACGTATTCCTCTAAAGCCATCTCTGAAAATATGGTTATCAACAATGGCCGCGCTAATGTCTGGGCTGGCACGATGGTTAACGTTTCAGTCAGAGGGAATGATGGCATTCTTGAGGTCATGAAGCCGCAAATAAATTATGCACCCGCTATGTTGGTGGGTAGTGTCGTGGTTTCTGAGGGCGCTTCTTTAAGAACGCATGGTGCCGTGGATACCAGCAAAGCGGATGTTTCGCTCGAAAATAGCGCATGGACCATCATTGCCGATAACACTACGACGAACCAAAACACTCGCCTCAACTTAGCCAACCTTGCGATGTCCGGCGCAAATGTGATTATGATGGCTGAACCAGTGACTCGATCATCTGTGACGGCAAGTGCGGAAAATTTCACTACGTTGACTACCAATACCCTGTCGGGAAACGGAAATTTTTATATGCGTACCGATATGGCTAATCATCAGAGCGATCAGCTCAACGTCACCGGTCAGGCAACAGGTGATTTCAAAATATTTGTGACGGACACGGGGGCCAGCCCGGCAGCAGGTGATAGCCTTACACTGGTAACAACGGGCGGCGGTGATGCTGCATTTACGTTGGGCAATGCCGGAGGCGTTGTTGATATCGGTACGTATGAATATACCTTGCTGGATAATGGCAACCATAGCTGGAGTCTGGCAGAGAATCGCGCGCAAATTACCCCTTCAACCACTGATGTGCTGAATATGGCGGCAGCACAACCGCTGGTATTTGATGCAGAACTGGACACCGTGCGTGAGCGTCTTGGTAGCGTAAAAGGCGTTAGTTACGATACGGCGATGTGGAGTTCGGCAATTAACACCCGCAACAACGTGACCACTGATGCGGGAGCTGGCTTTGAGCAAACATTGACGGGCCTGACGCTCGGTATCGATAGCCGTTTCTCCCGTGAAGAAAGCAGTACAATTCGTGGCTTGTTCTTTGGTTACTCTCATTCTGATATTGGTTTTGATCGCGGCGGCAAAGGCAATGTCGATAGCTATACCCTGGGGGCTTATGCCGGTTGGGAGCATCAGAACGGTGCCTATGTTGATGGGGTGGTGAAAGTTGACCGTTTTGCCAACACCATCCATGGCAAGATGAGTAATGGGGCAACAGCGTTTGGCGATTACAATAGTAACGGCGCGGGTGCTCATGTCGAGAGCGGGTTCCGTTGGGTTGACGGATTGTGGAGTGTTAGACCTTATCTGGCCTTTACCGGCTTTACCACAGATGGTCAGGACTACACGTTATCAAACGGCATGCGTGCGGATGTGGGAAATACCCGCATATTACGCGCTGAAGCGGGAACGGCGGTAAGCTATCACATGGACCTGCAAAACGGTACGACGCTGGAACCCTGGCTGAAAGCCGCCGTACGTCAGGAATACGCCGATTCTAACCAGGTGAAAGTTAATGACGATGGCAAATTTAATAATGATGTGGCTGGAACCCGTGGCGTTTATCAGGCTGGGATAAGGTCATCGTTTACCCCGACGTTAAGCGGTCATTTGTCTGTCAGCTATGGCAATGGCGCAGGGGTAGAATCACCGTGGAATACTCAGGCGGGTGTGGTCTGGTCGTTCTGATAACAGACAATAAACAGGCCGTGATGTGTCGCGGTCTGTTTATCGAATTAAATGCAGATATAAAAAAACCAACCTTTACGGTTGGTTTTTTTTGGGATTTTTGGTCGGCACGAGAGGATTTGAACCTCCGACCCCCGACACCCCATGACGGTGCGCTACCAGGCTGCGCTACGTGCCGACTCGTGGCTGTTAATACTACCGTTTTCCACACCGATTGCAAGTAAGATATTTTGCTAACTGATTTATAATTAATCAGTTAGCGATAAAACGCTTCTCGTCTGTCAGTACTTGCAATAACAAACTTAACTGTGGTTTTTCATCTTTCACTCTTTCACCACGTAAGTTGTAAGTACGGTATTTACCGTTATTGTTCAGCACCAGCGTCTTTTTCGGGGTGGTAATTGCCAGCGTATCGTTATCCGCGGCGGTAACCCAGTAATGACGGCGTTGAGGGTTGAACAAATCCTGACCTTGCGAATATTCGCTGGCAGGTGTGCTGACATGTAGCAGGCGTTGCATCAGCGTCGTCATCAGATCGGTATGATCAGTCAGAGCATTAATACGCTGCGCCGGCGTACCTGGCCAGTGAATCACTAATGGTACCTGCAGATGACCGTGGGACCAGTCAAAGGTTTCTTCCTCTTCGCTCAGTGGAATACCCCGACCGGCAGTGATAATCACCACCGTATTGTCCAGTTTGCCAGAATCACGTAGTGCATTGAGCACGCGGTTGATCTGGTCATCGACATTGCCTGCCGCCCGGCTATATTTCCGTGCAAATGCCTGCTGATTGCTGTCGTCAATGTTAGTGCCATTGAAAGAAACCCACGAGAACCAGCGGTTATCTTCTTGTGCGTAGCGGCCCAGCCAGTTGATCCACTGCGTGGCGGTCTGCTCGTCGGATTGGGTGCGTACGCTCGGCATCGAGAAATCTGACAACAATGCCTGGCGATACAGCGGGCTGGTAAAGCCATCTGATGAGAATAACCCCAGCTGATAGCCTTGCTGATTAAGCGCAGTAATTAATGCCGCAGGCGTACGGGTCGACAGAATACCGTCCATATAGCTCGGCGAGATGCCATAGAACAGGCCAAAGATGCCGTTGTCTGTAGTGTTGCCGGAGCTCATATGGCGCGTGAACGAAATATTTTGCTCAGCAAAACCTGCCAGCGCAGGCATCTGCTTCTCGAAGCGTGAGTAGTTCAGGCCATCGACAGTAATCAACAGCACATTCTGCCCGGTGCCCATATCGCGATAGCGCAGTTCGCTTAACGGATACTGAACGGAAACGGCGTCTGGATTACCTTGCTCAATGAGACGGCGTTGATACTCCTGCGCATCAAGCAGACCATGCTTCTCAAGAAAACGTCGCGCCGTCATCGGGTACGAAAGCGGTAGGTTAGCGCGCTGCATGGTGATCGGGCGATAGAAGTTGGCATCGGCCCAGATATAAACCACATGCGAGGCGATAAAGGCGATAAATAAGAATGCGGCCAGCGGGCGCGCGAAGCGTCGACGACGCGTCAGGCTTCGCAGCTTTTGCCAGCTCCACGTCGCAAACACCAGTTCAAGCAATAAAATAACCGGCACGCTGATGAACATCAGCTGCCAGTCGCGCGCCATCTCATTTTCGTCTGGGTTGATAACCAGTTGCCAGACGATGGGATTAAGATGGAGATGGAAACGAGTAAAGACTTCGCTATCGATCAGTAATAGCGTCATTCCCGCCGTTGCCAGAATGACGGACAAAAACCTCATCAGCCTCTGGGAGCCGACGATAAAGGTCAGCGGGAAGAGGATCAGCAAGTAGGTGGCGAACACTAGGAAGCTGAAATGGCCGATAATGCTTACGTAGGAATAAATGCGACCAGCAAGCGTTGTCGGCCAGTCGGCGATAAACAGGTAACGGCTGCCAATGACGAGCGAAAGCAGAATATTGAACAGTGCAAACCAGTGCCCCCAACTGACCATCTGGGAGACTTTTTCACGGTAGCGCTGACGATGAGTTACCATAACCTGTTATCTGTTTCCCTTAGTGCGCTTTGTCTTCGTTGATAGAGGACTGTAAGGCGCGGGCAAAAGAGTTGGCAATTGCCTGGCGTTGGGCCGGGGCAATGCTGGTGTTGATAAGGTTAGTGACCATGTTGCCTAACACCATCAGGGAAAGGTCGGTCGGAGCCTTATGTTTTTCCAGTACGTTGAGTAGCTCTGCGAGCAATTGTTCAACCTGTTCATCACTGTAGCGGGAAATTTGTGGCATAAATCGAAATCAGTTAGTTGATGAAAGGGCAACATATTACCGTAGCAACGGTTTTTTTTCTGCTTTTTTATGCGTTAAATCATTCTCGTTACGCTGCCTTCTGTAAAATGACCGCCATCTTTTATTGCGTCGCTTAACCGGCGGTGGTTGAATACCGCCCGGTCTTAAAGGAGAGTTTATCATGAGTCTGGATATCAACCAGATTGCTCTGCACCAGCTTATCAAGCGTGATGAGCAGAACCTTGAGCTGGTGTTGCGCGATTCATTGCTGGAACCGACAGAAACCGTCGTTGAGATGGTGGCAGAACTGCATCGGGTCTATAGCGCCAAAAATAAAGCTTACGGCTTGTTTAGCGAAGAGAGTGAACTGGCGCAGACGCTGCGCTTACAGCGTCAGGGCGAAGAGGACTTTCTGGCATTTAGCCGCGCGGCAACCGGTCGCCTGCGTGACGAATTAGCGAAATATCCTTTTGCTGACGGTGGATTCGTGCTGTTTTGCCACTATCGCTATCTGGCGGTGGAGTATCTGCTGGTGGCAGTTCTGAGTAACCTGAGCAGTATGCGTGTTAACGAAAATCTCGACATCAACCCAACCCATTATCTTGATATCAATCATGCGGATATTGTTGCGCGTATCGATTTAACCGAGTGGGAAACCAATCCAGAGTCGACCCGCTATCTCACTTTCCTGAAAGGGCGAGTAGGGCGCAAAGTGGCGGATTTCTTTATGGATTTCCTCGGTGCCAGCGAAGGGTTAAACGCGAAAGCGCAAAACCGTGGGCTGTTGCAAGCGGTCGATGATTTCACTGCCGAAGCACAACTGGATAAAGCAGAGCGACAGAACGTGCGCCAGCAGGTTTATAGCTACTGTAATGAGCAGCTACAGGCAGGTGAAGAGATTGAACTGGAATCGCTGTCGAAAGAGCTGGCAGGCGTCAGCGAAGTGAGCTTCACGGAGTTTGCGGCTGAAAAAGGCTACGAACTGGAAGAGAGCTTCCCGGCAGACCGTAGCACACTGCGTCAGTTGACGAAGTTTGCCGGTAGCGGCGGTGGCTTGACTATTAACTTTGATTCGATGCTGTTAGGTGAACGCATCTTCTGGGATCCAGCAACCGATACCCTGACCATTAAAGGCACGCCGCCGAATTTGCGCGATCAATTGCAGCGCCGGACGTCTGGCGGCAATTAATCGGTTTTGTGTTCTGAATGCCAGATGCGGCGTGAACGCCTTATCTGGCCTGCAAAAAATAGCAATACCGTAATCAGGCATAATTTGCAGAGACAAAAAACCCCGCCGGAGCGGGGTTTTTTACAACTTATTCAGCAATTAAGCGCGAACGAAGTCGATGTGCAGCAGCTTCGGTTTGTACGGGTGACGCTGTACGTCCTGAGCTTTAACTTTGATTTCTTTACCGTCAACAACGATGGTCAGAACTTCGCTGTAGAATTCAGCTTTAACTTGCATGTTCATGACTTTGTCGTGATCCAGTTCGACAGCCAGCGGCGCTTCTTTGCCACCGTAGATGATTGCCGGGAACTTGTTAGCGGCACGCAGGCGGCGGCTCGCACCCTTACCCTGCTCTTTACGTACTTCTGCGTTGATAGTAAACATTTCTTTCTCTCTTAAATTAATCCTGCTACAGGCGACCCAGCAACAGGTAAGTGATCTGCTTTGCGTATGCAAAAGCGGGCGAGATTCTATACTCAATCGCCTTATACATCAATCAAAACTACCATTAACCGCGTAATTCGTGCGCCCGACGAAAACGACCTTCGTAATCGAACACTTTTTCACGCACTTGCCAGTACTGACCTTTCATGCGGGCGACGACAAAATCCGGGTGTCGCAGTAAGGCTTGCTGGGCGAGGATATCGGCGGCGGTGATCCAGCGCAGAGGGATGCCCGGTGTGCGCGTATGCGGACGGATAAAAAGTTGTTCGAAGGCGGTACGCTGGGCGGGCGTTTGTAGACGGAAACGCTCACTCACATCCGCGCCGTCTTCATCGTAATAGGTGATTTTCAACCATTCGCCTTTCTCGTCGTGCCCATGCTGCAAAGACATGCCGCTACAGCGTAATACCAGCGCGTCTTTCAGTCGTAGCGCCGCTTTTAACATATCATCCGGATCAACCAGTACGGTGTCACATTCGCGGCAGCGGCGGGCGGCAATATCGTTTTCCGCGTTACATTGCGGGCAATTTTTAAAACGGAAACGGAAATCACACTGTTCTCGATGACCGTCGTCATCTTCAAACCATCCCTGACAGCGGCGACCAAAGTGTTCAATCAATGTCCCGTCGGCGGTCGTTTTCCCCCAAAAGGTGTTGGCAAAACCGCAGGCAGGGCAGAAAACCTGTACCGGAACGTTGTCACTTTTGCCTTTCGGTGTACCAACTTCCGGCGCGTAGAGATCGTGAGGGTTACCCGCATAATCAAGAATTAAGCAATCAGTCTTGCCTGGAGCGAGACGCAGACCGCGCCCGACAATTTGTTGGTAAAGACTCACCGATTCGGTAGGGCGCAGAATAGCAATAAGATCGACGTGCGGGGCGTCAAATCCAGTGGTCAGTACCGCGACGTTGACCAGATAGCGAAAACGCTGGGCTTTAAAATCTTCAATTAACACATCGCGCTCAGCGCCGGGTGTGTCGCCAGTAATTAGTGCTGCATCTTCGGCAGGCAGCAGTCCCACTATCTCCTTGGCGTGTTCAACGGTGGCGGCGAAAATCATCACTCCTTTGCGCGTTGCGGCAAACTCCATGATCTGGCTGATGATGTGCGGGGTAATGCGTTGCTGTTTTTTCAGCTCGCGGTTGAGATCGGCTTCGCTGAAAAGCCCGTTACTCTGTGCCTGCAAGCGGCTGAAATCGTATTGCACTACCGGCATATCCAGCCGTTCTGGCGGCGTCAGATAGCCGTGTTTAATCATATAACGCAGCGGCAGCTCATAAATGCAGTCACGGAAAAGGGCTTTCTCATCCCCGCGTACCATGCCGTGATAATGGAACTGATAAATCCAGCCTTTGCCCAGTCGAAAAGGCGTGGCAGTCAGCCCCAGCAGGCGTAAGTGGGGATTCACTTTTGTCAGGTGAGTGAGGATTTGCTGATACTGGCTCTCTTCATCGTCACCAATACGATGACATTCATCGACAATCAACAGCGAAAATTCACCCTGAAAGGCATCAAGATTACGGGCGACCGACTGCACGCTGCCAAATACCACTTTACCGTGGCTCTCTTTGCGCTTTAGCCCGGCGGCAAAAATATCGGCTTCCAGCCCCAGCGCCTGATATTTTGCATGGTTTTGCGCCACCAGTTCTTTAACGTGTGCCAGCACCAGCACGCGACCACGCGCCAGCCGCGCCAGTTCCGCTATCACCAGGCTTTTACCTGCACCGGTGGGCAGCACGATAACGGCAGGGGTTTTATGACGACGAAAATGGTTGAGCGTGGCATCCACGGCTTCTTGCTGATATGGGCGGAGTGTAAAAATCATGGTCTCGCGTAGGTAGATTATTCTGCTAATAGTATGCCACGGATCTTTTTCCCTTGAGGGAAGTTATTAGACCGCTATACTGGGCAGACAACAGTTCAGATTTTCGGGTCATTACCCGACCTCCGTTTTTTACAGGCAAAATCACACACATGCGACTTGATAAATTTATCGCACAGCAACTCGGCGTTAGCCGTGCTATTGCCGGGCGTGAAATCCGCGGCAATCGTGTCACCGTCGATGGCGAAATCGTCCGTAATGCAGCGTTCAAACTGCTCCCTGAACATGATGTCGCTTACGATGGCAACCCGCTGGCGCAGCAACACGGTCCACGTTACTTCATGCTCAATAAGCCTCAGGGCTATGTTTGCTCCACGGACGACCCGGATCACCCAACGGTGCTCTATTTTCTGGATGAACCGGTAGCGTGGAAACTGCACGCCGCAGGGCGTCTGGATATCGATACCACCGGTCTGGTACTAATGACAGATGATGGTCAGTGGTCGCACCGCATTACTTCCCCGCGCCATCATTGCGAGAAGACCTATCTGGTGACGCTGGAATCACCCGTAGCTGACGATACGGCAGAGCAATTTGCTAAAGGCGTGCAGCTGCATAACGAAAAAGATCTCACTAAGCCGGCGGTGCTGGAAGTGATTACCCCAACGCAGGTTCGTCTGACCATCAGCGAAGGGCGTTATCATCAGGTGAAACGTATGTTCGCCGCCGTGGGTAACCATGTGGTTGAGCTGCATCGTGAACGTATTGGCGGCATTACGCTGGATGCTGATTTAGCCCCCGGTGAATATCGTCCGTTAACTGAAGAAGAAATTGCCAGCGTCGTCTAACTTTTCAATGACTTTCAGGAGCCCGTTGTGACCACCCGACAGCATTCGTCGTTTGCTATTGTTTTTATCCTTGGCCTGCTGGCCATGTTGATGCCGCTGTCGATTGATATGTATCTGCCCGCGCTACCGGTAATTTCAGCGCAGTTTGGCGTACCGGCAGGCAGTACGCAGATGACCCTCAGTACTTATATTCTGGGCTTTGCGTTGGGGCAGTTAATCTACGGGCCGATGGCAGACAGTTTCGGGCGTAAGCCGGTGGTGCTCGGCGGTACGCTGGTGTTTGCCGCCGCCGCGGTGGCGTGTGCGTTGGCAAACACCATCGATCAGCTGATTGTGATGCGTTTCTTCCACGGGCTGGCTGCGGCTGCGGCCAGCGTGGTTATCAACGCTTTGATGCGTGATATCTACCCGAAAGAAGAGTTCTCGCGGATGATGTCGTTTGTCATGCTGGTGACGACCATTGCACCGCTGATGGCACCGATAGTTGGCGGCTGGGTGCTGGTGTGGCTGAGCTGGCATTATATCTTCTGGATCCTCGCTGTGGCGGCGATTCTGGCTTCGGCAATGATCTTCTTTCTGATCAAAGAAACCTTACCACCGGAGCGTCGCCAGCCTTTTCACATTCGTACCACTATTGGTAACTTTGCGGCGCTGTTCCGTCATAAGCGTGTCCTGAGTTATATGCTGGCCAGCGGTTTCAGCTTTGCCGGGATGTTCTCGTTCCTGAGCGCCGGACCGTTTGTCTATATTGAAATTAACCACGTCGCTCCGGAAAACTTTGGTTATTACTTTGCGCTAAACATTGTTTTCCTGTTCGTGATGACCATCTTTAACAGCCGCTTTGTTCGTCGTATTGGCGCGTTAAATATGTTTCGGGCAGGATTATGGATCCAGTTTATGGTGGCGGCATGGATGGTCATTAGTGCGCTGCTGGGCCTGGGGTTCTGGTCGCTGGTGGTTGGTGTTGCGGCATTTGTCGGATGCGTGTCGATGGTGTCATCCAATGCGATGGCGGTCATTCTGGATGAGTTTCCCCATATGGCGGGAACGGCATCTTCGCTGGCAGGAACCTTCCGTTTCGGCATAGGGGCAATTGTTGGCGCATTGCTTTCTCTTGCGACCTTTAACTCTGCATGGCCGATGATTTGGTCAATTGCATTCTGCGCAACCAGCTCCATTCTCTTCTGTCTGTACGCCAGTCGGCCGAAAAAACGGTGATCTATTGCACAACGAGGAAGCTAAAAGGCTTCCTTTGTTGATGCATGTCAACCACAAATCCATCATTCCCCCGATATATGTTTATTTTATGTAAAATCAATTTATGTAAAAAGTCACATCATTGTAGTTAAAAAGGTTGAGTTAGATCGCAGAAACGGGTACATATAGCCCCGCAAACGTGACCACGCCCGCAGATATTATTTAAATCAGAGCCATAGAGGCCACGCAGGCGAGGCATCAATCTTTACGATCTGTATAAAGACGGATTGTTGATGATGTGTTAAAATTGATGTAAATAAATTGTGAAGTAAATGTGCTTCCGGGGAAAATAAGTGACTTCATTACAACTCTCAATCGTCCATCGACTGCCGCAGAACTATCGCTGGTCTGCTGGTTTCGCAGGTTCGAAGGTTGAACCGATTCCGCAAAATGGACCGTGCGGTGACAACAGCCTGGTGGCGCTTAAATTGCTTAGCCCGGATGGTGATAATGCATGGTCGGTGATGTACAAACTAAGCCAGGCGTTAAGCGACATCGAAGTTCCATGCTCGGTACTGGAGTGTGAAGGTGAGCCGTGCCTGTTTGTAAATCGCCAGGACGAGTTTGCTGCAACATGCCGATTGAAAAATTTTGGTGTGGCAATTGCCGAACCCTTTTCAAACTACAATCCTTTTTAAGCGTCAGCTCAACGCCAGTAGCTGACGCGTATACTCCTGCTGCGGTGCGGCAAACACGCGCGCGCACGGTCCTTGTTCCACTACTTCCCCTTGTCGCAGTACGATAACCTGATGACATAACGCGCGGACAACGTGCAAATCGTGACTGATAAACAAATAGGCCAATTGATGCTTTTGTTGCAATGATTTCAATAGCGTCAATATTTGCGCCTGTACCGTTTTGTCGAGTGATGATGTCGGTTCATCAAGAATGATCAACGAGGGCTTAAGAATTAACGCCCTGGCAATCGCAATACGTTGCCGCTGACCACCAGAGAACTCCGCCGGATAACGGTGGCGTGTTTCAGGATCTAATCCCACTTCATGCATCACGGCTATCACTTGTTGTTCGCGTTGTGCGGCAGAAAGCGTCGGCTGGTGAACCCGTAAGCCTTCCTCAATAATCTGCAAAACGTTGAGTCGTGGGTTGAGCGAGGAGTTTGGATCCTGAAATACCACCTGAATGCGATGACGAATAGGTAACAGCTGGCGGCGATTTAAATCTTGTAGTGGCTGACCGTCAAAGACGATGCTGCCCTGAGAGGTAATCAGTCGCAGCAGCGCCAGTCCCGTCGTGCTTTTCCCGGAACCGGACTCGCCCACTAAACCCAGTGTTTCACCCGCTCGTAGCGTAAAACTGATGTTTTTCACCACCACATTATGATCCACAATGCGCTTCAAAATCCCTTTGCGAATGGGGAAGGCAACCTGAAGCTGTTCAACATCCAGCAACGTTGAGGCAGGTTCTGGCAACGGCACTGGATCGCCTGACGGTTCACTGTTGAGTAGCTTTTGTGTGTAAGGATGAGTGGGTGAGGCAAATAGCGTAGCGGCGTTATTTTGCTCGACACAGCGACCGTTTTGCATTACCGCCACGCGGTGGGCCAGTTTTCTGACAATGCTGAGGTTATGAGTAATAAACAGCATGCCCATATTCAGCTCTCCTTGCAGTTCGCGCAACAGCTGTAAAATCTGCGCCTGGACAGAGACGTCCAGTGCGGTGGTCGGTTCATCGGCAATTAATAATTCCGGTCGCGTTAACAGCGCCATCGCAATCATCACCCGCTGGCGTTCGCCGCCGGAGAGCTGATGCGGATAATCTGTCAGCCGTTTTGCCGCCTGGCGGATACCGACGCGATCAAGGCAGTTAAGAATTTCGCCACGAGCCGCTTCCCGACGCATCCCGCGGTGGAGTGAAAGCACTTCATAAAGCTGTTTTTCCAGGGTATGCAATGGATTTAACGACACCATCGGCTCCTGAAAAATCATGGCGATCTTATTACCGCGTACACCGCGCAACGTTTGATCGCTGGCATGAAGCAGCGATTCGCCATGAAAACGAATATCGCCGGAGAGATATTCAACCGGCGGGGAAGGGAGCAGGCGTAAAATTGACAGCGCGGTAACGCTCTTACCTGAACCAGACTCACCCACCAGCGCCAGCGTTTCGCCAGCCTCAACCTGTAGTGAAACATCATTGACTACTGTGCGTACGGTTTGCTGATGGCGAAAACCCACCGACAAATTTTCAATCGCTAACAGAGTTTGCGTCATGCTACACCGCCTTATTAGGATCAAATGCGTCGCGGACGGCTTCACCAATAAAGATCAGCAAAGACAACAATATCGCCACCGACAAGAAGGCGGTGATCCCAAGCCACGGGGCCTGAAGGTTATTTTTCCCTTGTAACAGCAGTTCACCGAGTGACGGTGAACCGAGCGGCAGACCGAAGCCGAGGAAATCGAGCGAGGTCAGGGTGGTGATCGAACTACATAAAATAAACGGTAAAAAAGTGAGGGTAGCGACCATGGCATTTGGCAACATATGACGCAGGATGATACTGCGATCGCTGACGCCAAGCGCCTGCGCCGCGCGGATGTAGTCGAAATTACGGGTACGTAAAAACTCCGCCCGCACCACGCCGACCAGACTCATCCAACCAAACAAGACGGTAATTGCCAACAGCCACCAGAAGTTAGGCTGTACGACGCTGGAAAGTAAAATAATCAAAAACAGCGTCGGCATCCCCGACCATACTTCAATAAAACGTTGCCCCCAGAGATCGACTTTACCGCCGTAATAGCCTTGTAGCGCCCCCGCCAGCACGCCCATCACGCTGGAGCAGAGGGTCAGCATCAGGCCAAACAGAACTGAGATCCGCGTGCCATAGAGAATACGTGCCAGCACATCGCCGCCGTTGGCATCCGTTCCCAGCCAGTTTTGCCGGGAGGGTGGAGAAGGGAAGGGCTTATCGGTAGCAAAGTTGATACTGGTAGCACCAAAGCGAATCGGTGCCCACAGTACCCAGCCGTTATTTTCCAGCCGTTGTTTCAGCCACGGGTCCTGATAATCAGCCTGACTTGCCAGCGGGCCGCCAAAATCGCTTTCGCTGTAGTTTTTCAACAACGGGAAATACCAACTGCCGTCATAACGTACCAGCAACGGTTTATCGTTAGCGATAAGTTCAGAGCACAAACTCAAACCAAACAAGACGAGGAAAATCCATAACGACCAGTAGCCGCGACGGTTATGACGAAAACGCGCCCAACGGGCCTGATTGACGGGGCTGAGTCGCGACATTAACGTCCCTCAAAATCTATACGCGGATCGACCAGCGTATAGCTGATATCACTGACAATATTCAGCAGCAGGCCAATCAGGGTGAAAATATACAAAGTACCAAACATTACAGGATAATCGCGCGAGACGGTCGCTTCGTAGCCCAGTAAGCCAAGACCATTGAGCGAAAACATTACTTCAATCAGCAGCGAGCCGGTAAAAAACATGCTGATAAACGTCGCCGGAAAACCGGCAATCACCAGCAGCATGGCGTTGCGGAACACATGTTTCCAGAGAATATTTTTCTCACTTACCCCTTTCGCACGCGCAGTCACCACGTATTGCTTACGCACTTCATCAAGGAATGAGTTTTTTGTCAGCATGGTCAGCGCCGCAAAGCCGCCAATCACTGTCGCCAGCACCGGCAGCGTGATATGCCACAGATAATCGGTGATTTTCTGATACCACGGCAGCGAATCAAAGTTAGCGGAAACCAGGCCGCGCAGAGGGAATAGGTCGAAATAGCTGCCGCCCGCGAAGAAGACAATCAGCAGGATGGCAAACAAAAAGGCCGGAATGGCGTAGCCGATGATGATAAATGCACTACTCCAGACGTCAAAGCGGCTACCATTATAAACAGCTTTGCGAATGCCTAACGGAATCGACACCAGATAGATAATCAGCGTGCTCCATAATCCGAGGGTGATGGAAACCGGCAGACTATCTTTAATCAGCGTCAGTACCGAGGCGCTGCGAAAAAGGCTGTCGCCAAAATCAAAGCGGATGTAGTCCCAGAGCATTTTGAAGTAACGTTCGTGGATCGGCTTATCGAAACCGTAGCGATGAGTGATCTCGGCGATCACTTCTGGATCTAGTCCGCGTCCGCCACGGTAATTACTGTCGCTGATATTGCCGACGCCCGTTTGCGCATGGCTGGCGCGAACACCTTCACCGCCTGCGCCGGGTAATACTCCGGCATTACCAAACTCAATGGCGGCGATAGCCTGGTCGACCGGACCGCCAGGCGCAATTTGCACGATGAAAAAGTTGATAGTGATAATCGCCCATAACGTTGGGATCACCAGCAACAGACGGCGAATCAGATAAGCGCCCATCTACTCTCCCTGTTGTCTGGCTGACGGCAGTTTGGCCGCTTTATTAACGTCATACCACCAGGTATCGATACCCAGGCTGTAAACAGGGCGCACTGCGGGTTGAGAGAATTTATCCCACCAGGCGAGACGGTCTTCCGCCATATACCACATTGGCAGCATGTAATAATTCCACGTTAATACGCGATCCAGTGCTCGCCCCAACGGCAGTAATTTTTCTTTATTTCCCTGCGCGGCAATAATTTGGTTGATCAGCGAGTCGATAACCGGGCTTTGCACGCCGGGGGCATTATAAGTGGAATTGATATATTCCGATGACCAGGAAATCTGTAAATCGGAACTGGGCCACGGCATCGCCCGCCATACGCGCGGCATCATGTCATAGTCGCGACTGCGCATGCGGTTGGTGATTTGCGAGTTATCCACTTTGCGAATGTCCATGTTGATACCCAGCCGTTGCAGGCTGTGCTGGAACGGCAATACCCACTGACTATTGCTGCTCGAAGGTAGCAATAACTCAAAGCTGAGCGGCTGACCCGTTGTGGCATTTACGCGTTGCTGACCCTTCAGCACCCAGCCCGCTTCGTTGAGAAGTTTGTCGGCTTTTAACAGGTTGTCACGATCGTAGCCATCGCCTTTGGATACCGGCGGCTGGTAGATTTGCGTGAAGACTTCTGGCGGTAGATCTTTTTTCATTGGTGCCAGAAGCACCAGCTCCGCGGCGTCGGGGTAATTTCTGGCCGCGTATTCGGTATTCTGAAAATAACTGTTCGTGCGACTCCAGGCATTGTAAAACAACGCTTTGTTCATCCATTCAAAGTCAAAGGCGAGAGTGATCGCTTCCCGCACCCGGCGATCGCTGAATACCGGACGTTGGATATTAAACGCCAGCCAGCGCGTATCCTGGGCTGATTCGTTCTTTTGCTCATCTTTGATGATGTATTTCTTATCGAAATTTTTACCGGTATAGCGCGTGGCCCAGTTTTTGGCGTCGTTTTCCATACGCAAATCAAAGGCACCGGCTTTAAACGCTTCAAAGGCGACATTATCATCGAGGTAATAATCGTAGCGAATGGTGTCGAAATTCCAGCGTCCACGGTTTACCGGTAAGTTTGCTGCCCAGTAATCTTTCACGCGGGAATAGACAATATTTTGCCCCATTTTCCAGGACGTAATTCGGTACGGACCACTGGCAAGCGGAGGCGTGGCGAGCGGGTCGCTAAGTTTGTGATTCTTCCAGTACTTTTCTGGAAACACCGGCAGCGAAAACAGACTCAGCATATCTTCTTTGCCGGGTTTAGCTAACTCAATGCGCACGGTTAACGGCGCAATGGCTTTGACGGTGGTGCCTTTGTAGACCAGACGAAATTGCGGCACGCCTTCGGTCATAAATTTTTGAAAAGTAAACTCTACATCGCGGGCAGTAATGGGCGAACCATCATGAAAACGGGCGAGCGGATTAATAGCGACCTCCACCCAGGAATAATCGTCAGCATAGCGTGCACTTTCAGCAATCAGCGGGTAATAACTGCCTGGTTCGTCATCGGAAGTCGTAAATAGCGTGTCGTACAGCTGCTCGGTGCGTGCGCCCGGGTTGCCGCGCAGTGCATAGCGGTTGAAATTATCGAAGGTGCCGAGGGCTGACAACGTTATCTGCCCCCCTTTTGGCGCGGCGGGGTTCACATAATCAAAATGGTTGAAATTAAAGGCGTACCGGGGTTCGCCCAGCACGGCAAAGGCATAGCTTTCCTTGATAGCCTGCGCCTGCGCACCAAAGGTGAACAGAGCGATAAACAGCAGCAGTATGCGCACAATCATCTGCAACGGATTTCCTTTTACTCATCATTAGCCGCAATCCGGCATGCTTTCACTATGAATAATAAGGGACGTAAGCACACCTTACCACTGCGGCGTATACGGTTTCTTCAGCCAGCGAACAAAATCGTCCAGCGGTAACGGGCGACTAATCCAGTAGCCTTGCATGAAATTAACGCCGCGTTCGCTTAGCCATCGTGCCTGTTCCGGCGTTTCGACCCCTTCAGCAACCGTCAGCATATTGAGACGTTTCGCCAGCGTCAGCACCGCGTCAAGTACGGGTGAAGTGATCGTTTCCGTACCGATGGCGTTGATAAATCCACGGTCAATTTTCAGATAATCGAGCGTAAAACGCTCAAGATAGATAAGCGCGCTGTGCCCGGTGCCGAAGTCATCAATAGCAATTTCTACGCCGACCGAGTGCAGCCAGGCGAAGAGTTGTGTGGCTTCTTGCTCTTTCAGCATATCGCGCTCGGTAATTTCCAGCACAATCTGGAAATGGTGAGCGGGCAGGGAAGTGAGCAGTTTCTGGATATCAGCTTTAAAGCTTTCGCTGTGCAGATGGTCCGGCGCAATGTTAATGCCAAATTTGACGCCTACCGGCAGTACTTTTTCTAATTCTGCGGCATCGCGGGCAATTAACTCAAACAGGTGCTGAGTCAGCGGCACAATCATCTTTTGCGATTCGGCAAAGTTAATGAAGGCATCCGGGGGAATTTCTCCCGCTACAGGATGCCGCCAGCGTAGCAGTACTTCCAGGCCCGTTACCCGCAAAGCTTGTGTATCCACCACCGGTTGATACGCCACGTAAAATTGTTCGCGCTTGATGGCGGTCATGATTTCTCTGCCGGGGCGCATACGTACGCTCATCAGGTAATAGCAGAGCAGGCCAACGACAGTTCCACTCATGCCGCCCAGTAAAAATGCGTACCACACATCGTTCCATGTCCAGTCATCCGCATAAAGCCGAACGGTCAGAGGAATGCCCGCAATTTTAGTTTCACGGACCGGCATGTCGGTTAATTCATTAACATTCATCAAACGTGACGAAAAGGTAGATAGCGCAGTATTACCAATAATGAGGGCGACACCATCGTAATCTTCCTGCCGTGAGCTATAGAAGAGTGAAGGCGTCAGATTGAGATTCAGCGCGGCAAACACGCCACTATTTTTCAGCAAAGGGTTGCGATACCAGATGACGATTGCGGGTTTGTTCGGCACCATCGGCGTGCCGGGTAAGATCGCCATATCGACGTTTTTATTAATGTCGAGCGCCGGAATCAATTCATTGAGTGGAATGTCCATCTCACCGGTCGCAGATGAACAGAATGTTTTTTTATCTTTCACCAGCACAAACGTACGGACATTCATGCTAAACGCCGCGCGGGCAGTCAGTTCGGGGTTAGCCTGCTGGCAGGTATCTAAGGTCAGCGGCTGGAGCCGGTCAGTAGTGGATTTCAGGTCGGCAAAATAGGTATCGAGATACTTTTGTACGTCGGTAATCAGTGTGTCGTATTTGACTTCGTGCTTATGCCAGGCCACTAAAAACTGAAGGCAGCTCACCAGTATCGCAATCATCACGCCTGCAACAATGCAGGTAAGCAGGAGCTTACGTCCAGAATTGGGAGCGCGTATGAACATGATTCCGTTAATTTCCTGAAATTACGACAACATTTAAAAGATAACAATGACCGGACTATAGCCTGGATCAAGACGCGGAAACATCATTTTCTCTGATGAATGAAAACAAAAAAGCACTGCCTAAGCAGTGCTTTCAGTTAACTCGTCAGGATAGCCAAGGGATTGCATCCAAACGGTTTATTAGCTGCGGCTGAGAACCCGGCGTGCTTCGTTGTAACGCTTCTTCCAGTACGGTTCATTCATGCTGGAAATAATAACACCACTGCTGGTGGAAGCATGGACAAACTGATTGTTGCCGATATAAATACCGACATGGCGTCCCGTTGAACCGGCACGGAACAGAACTAAATCACCCGTACGCAAATTACTGCGGGAAACAGATTTACCCATTTCCTGCTGTTCGTAAGTCGAACGCGGAAGTTCTAAGCCAAATTGCTCACGGAATGTACGCTGTACGAAACCAGAACAATCGATACCTTTTTTAGTGCTGCCGCCCAGACGATAGCGTACGCCTTTCCAGTCAGCATACTGATCCATAATTCGCGATTTTACGTCGACATTACGAACCAGGTTTTCAAATTCATCCTGAGAAGCTTGCAGTGATGATGTTTCACTACCCACTGCACGTGTCTCAGGATGCATATTCTTTGCGGTGTTATTTGTACTACATGCAGAAAGCAGAACCGCTACTGCAATCGCGGGAATCCCGCGCAAGATATATCTCAAAATCGGTTGAGATTTGACCATGTTGTTTGTTTTCCCTTGAAGTCCTTAACGACAAATATCGTTATAAAAAAATGCCAAGCGACACGAGACTAATTACCTGGGCATGTTGAAACAATTCCTTAAGGCCAAATCTGTGGACTAACGCACAAAATTATATGCTGTGAGGATAATCTACCGCCGAGGCAAAACGAGTTCGAGATTACCCGATTGGTGCGGTCTTGGCGAGCGGTTTTACATGATTTTTTATAAGAAAAAGTGATACAGAAAGTTAATAAACGGGATTGGTCAATTAAAGTACGATTGAGTGAAACGCATGCAATCCATTCATTTACTTAGAGAATGATTTTTGCGCGCGATGGATGAAAGCACGGTGCGCATCATCAGGATTATCCTCACTATAAAAATAACCCTGATGATGTTAATTACTGTGAGTTATTTGTTTTGGAAATGTTTGTTTTTTCCCGGTAGTGATTTGTCAAAAAAGGTGATTAATCGATCACTTAATGGCGTCAGCAACACCCAGGGCAAACCGATCAATATCACGGTCATCGAACCGACAATGATGTCAGTAAACCAGTGTGCGCCAATCATTACTCTGGGAAACGCAAAAACCACAAAAATAATAAGGGCGATAAGGCCTGCAACTTTGCCGAAATAACGCCACATGAATGCCGAAAAAATAAGCAGCATCATACCATGATCGCCGGGAAAGCTATCTCGTGAGGCATCTTTAGTGGGAACAGAGAGCAGTTCGCTGACGCGGTTAATATCGGTAAAAGTCAATGTTGGGCTGGCCCGTTTTACAGGAATTAATGCCTGACCCAGCTGGTTTAATGCCACTGCAGTTAATAGCATGACCAGACCAATAATCACGATACGTCGTCTGCCTGGGGCGTTTTCTTTCAGCCAGAAACTCAGCATCAACATTCCCATCGCCAGCAGTGAACAACCGTCGAAAGCGCGATTGTTGGTCAATGCAACCAGCCACAAAAAGGCCTTACTTTCGACCAGTTTCTGATTAAAAAAATAAAAAATATCCGCATCAATCGGCAACCAGAATCCATGATTAACGGGTATATACCAGGAAAGAAACAGCGCGAGGCCGACAATATTCAACAACACTATTTGCGGCAAATTTTTAATCATATTTTCTCTAATTATCTTACTGAAAAACGCAGGCAACCTTACGCGGTAGTCGCTAAACGAAGCTTCAACAGCGCGCTCTGCAAGGCATTCCAGTCAGCTTCGCTGCTGGAAATCAGCTCAATACGACTGTCCGGTGGCGCAACGTTTTGCGTTTCAATGTGCAGGTCATCGCCCTGACGGTTGATTCGCACCAGCCCTTCGGGAATACGCATCACGCCTTTGACGCGTTCCACCGGTGCAAGTCGCGCCCATTCCAGAATGCCAATGGTGTCGAATACCGTATCAGCGTCGAATATCCAGCCACAGGCCTGATGCCCTTGTCCGCTGTTCAGACTGCGACGCCAGCGTTGATGCTCTGGCAGGCTTAACGCTGCTAACCCTTTTTTCACGACATGCTGATGAGAATGCGCGGCGCTGGCGGGCAACTCGGCTAAATTGCGACGCGGCAAATCCAGAAGATGACCGTCAATTTTCCCATGCTCGCTGTGAATCAATTGCCGATCGCCACCATTTTGCTGCCACCAGCGCTGTAGCGCTTGCTCACTTTCGGGCGTCGCACGGTCGGATTTATTGGCGACAATAATGTCTGCGGCAGCCAGCTGGTCACGAAAGTTTTCATTGCTGGCGCTTTTTTCGTCCAGCAGCAGGCGTGGATCGAGAATGCACAACGTGGCGCGCAGATCTATCCACGGTTCATAGACGGGCGCGGTTAAGAGATCGAGGATCTGTTTCGGATGACCCAGCCCGGTCGGCTCTATCAACAAGCGGTCTGGTTTTCCCTGACGCAGTAAGGTATTCAATCCTACCTGCATGGGTAAACCATTAACGCAGCACATGCAGCCGCCGGGGATCTCTTTCAGCAGTGCGCCGCTATCGGCGAGCAAAGCACCATCAATTCCGACTTCCCCAAATTCATTAACCAGTACCGCCCATTTTTCGTTGGGATCTTTATGGGCTAACAGATGAAGAATCGACGTAGTTTTCCCGCTGCCGAGAAAACCGGTGATGAGGTTGGTCCTGGTCACAACGGCTCCGCAATACTCTGATAAGTTAACTGAGCGTTAATCCTGGCTAAAAATGGCAGAAAAGAGAAGGGGAGAGCGGACGAAGGCGAGCTTCATCCGCTTTAACCGCAGAAATCGTTAAATTTTGAGGGTGTTTAATAGCGCCTGATGCGCGCCGAATTGTGAGATTTGTTGCCAGGCTTGTTCGATGGCCTGCACAAAATGCGGGTTATCTGGCAGATCATCACCGAAAACTTCACGCAGGGAAAGCAGGGCGGTGACGCGTTGCTCACTGCTGCTGCCCGCAACAAGATCGCGAATTTTATCGCTAAGCGGATCGCGAACATCAATGGCATTTCCGGCATCATCAACGCCGCTGACGTAACGCATCCAGCCTGCAACGCCTAATGCCAGCAACGACCAGTCCGTTTCGCGCGCCAGATGTATGCGAATACCTGCCAGCATACGTTGCGGTAATTTCTGGCTCCCATCCATCGCGATTTGCCAGGTCTTATGTTTCAGCGCCGGGTTAGCAAAACGTGCAATTAACTTATCCGCATATTGTGTTAAATCGACATCTTTAATTCGCAGTGTCGGCGCTTGCTCATCCAGCATTAATGTTCTGGCGGCATGGCGAAATGTACGATCCTGCATGCAATCGCTGATATGGGCGAATCCTGAGAGGTAACCCAGATAAGCGAGAAAAGAGTGGCTGCCATTAAGCATACGTAGTTTCATCTCTTCCCATGGCAGGACATCATGCACCATTTGTACACCTGCGACTTCCCAGGCAGGACGCCCAGCGACGAAGTTATCTTCCACCACCCACTGGATAAACGGTTCGCAGCTAATCGCGCAGGGATCATTCACCCCCAGATGCTGACTGATTTCCGCCAGTGATTCGTCGGTTGCAGCCGGAACAATACGGTCGACCATGGTTCCCGGAAAACTGACGTGTTCTTTTATCCACCCGGCGAGTTCTGGCGAACGTTTTTCTGCCATTCCCAGCACCGCGTTTTTCACCACATGGCCATTGTCGGGAATATTGTCGCAGGAGAGCACGGTAAACGGTGCAAGGCCGCTTTCACGGCGTCGTTTCAGTGCTTCGACGAGAATACCTGGCGCGGAGTGAGGTTCTTCAGGGTTTTGTAGATCGTGAATAATCCGCGGATTGCTGGTGTCGAGTGCACCGGTGGCTGGGTCAATACAATAGCCTTTTTCGGTAATCGTCAGGGAAACAATTGCCACCTGTGGCTCGCAAAATTTCTCAATAATTGCCGCTAAGGAATCCAGTTTTGCATTCAGGCATTCGTGAACGGCACCGACAATTATCGCCTGATTGCCGTCCGCACCTTTCTCCAGCACGGTATATAAATGGTTCTGTGCGCGGAGCTGGCTCATCAGTTGATCGCCGCTGAACAAGCTGATCTCACAGATCCCCCAGTCGCCGCCCTGGGCATTCAACACACGATCGGTCAGTAACGCCTGATGTGCGCGGTGAAAGGCTCCAAAGCCAAAATGAACGATACGTGATTGCAACTGCTGGCGATCGTAGCGTGGAGCGTGTACATGATGCGGGAGCGTAGCGGAGGCGATTGTATTCATAGGAGTCACGTCTTAGTAACGATTGATTAACAATGACAGTGTAAAGTTATATGACAGCAATTGAAATTGGTCTGGATTGTTAATGCGATGAAGTGTGAGGGCGATCAATGAACTGGTGAATATTACGGGAGAACTATATTCAGGAAGCGCAAAATAGAAGATTGGTATAATAAATTAAAAAAGGGACAGCCTGAGCTATCCCTTTTCTGCATGCGGCTGAAGTTAGTCAGCACGACCCATATAACGGCGTTCTTCGATATGGATACGAATTTTTTCGCCCGGGCTTAAGTATTCTGGTACCTGAATCACCAGACCAGTGCTCAATGTCGCCGGTTTGTTACGGGCGCTGGCAGATGCCCCTTTGATGCCTGGTGCGGTTTCAACGATTTCCAGATCAACGGTCTGCGGCAGCTCAAGCGCCAGCAGTTGACCGTCCCAGGTCAGCACCTGCATGTCCGGCATGCCGCCCTCAGGCATAAACAGCAACTCTTCTTCAATCTGATCTTTGGTGAAGGTATACGGGGTATAGTCTTCTTTATCCATAAAGACATATTCGTTGCCATCGACATAGGAGAAGTCAACGTAACGGCGGGTCAGCGTCACGGTGTCAACGATATCATCACCTTTGAAACGCTCTTCTACTTTCAGCCCGGTACGGACATCAGAAAAACGCATTTTGTACAGCGTAGCGGCACCGCGGGCAGTGGGCGACTGAATATCAATGTCCTTAACCAGCAGCAGTTTGCCGTTGTAATTCAGTACCATACCTTTTTTAATTTCGTTCGCTCTTGGCATCGAAAAATTCCTGTAGTCGAAAATGTCAAAAATATCGCGACAAAGTACTCGCGACGGGCCTTTCGGGCAAGTGGTATTCGCACTTTTGCTGGTGCAAAAAAGGTGGTACTGTGCGCGCTCATCAATCCGGTGGTTAACCTTAAGAGAACAACGTATGGAATGCCGTCCGGGTTGCGGGGCGTGTTGCACTGCCCCTTCAATTTCCAGCCCTATTCCCGGTATGCCAGATGGCAAGCCCGCCAATACGCCCTGCATTCAGCTTGATGAACAGCAACGCTGCAAAATTTTCACCTCGCCACTGCGACCGAAAGTCTGTGCAGGCTTACAAGCCAGCGCTGAAATGTGCGGTAACTCGCGTCAGCAGGCCATGACCTGGCTTATCGATCTGGAAATGCTGACCGCGCCTTAAACATCTTTAATCCGCAGTAAGCAAAACAGAGTGGCGATAATCATCACCATCGCAAACCAGAACACAGCGTGATAATTCCAGATCTCGGCGACGATACCCGCCACTGATCCTGCGATGATCCAGCCCACGCGCGAAGTGTTGGTATAGAGCGTGGTGGCTGAACCTGCCTGACCGGGCATCAGATCCTGAAAATAGAGCATCCCGATGCCGCCCAGAATGCCAATAAAAATAGCATTTAGCAGCTGCAAGCCCAACAGAATGACAGGTGAATGCGCCATCAGCATTCCTGCGTAAAAACAGACGCCACCCACGGCAGCAACGCGCATTAAGAAACGCTTACCCAGACGTTTGGCGAAATATCCGGCAATCAACATGGTCGGGATTTCCAGCCCGGCGGCGGTCCCCATCATCACACCGGCCAGTTTCTCGGGAAGATGCAGTTCGTTGATAATAAATAGCGGCATGTTGATGATGTACAGGCTGTTCGAGCCCCACATCAATGTACAAATGACAAACAGCAGCAGCGTATCGCGACGGTTACGGCGCGGCGCTTCAACTGTGCCGGTCGCCAGCGGAAGCTCTTTTTGCATCGACGGTAAAAACAGCCACACCATCACGCCGCAAACAATAAACGCTACCGCTGCGCTCAGATACATTACCGTAAAGCTGAAACCCATCGCTAAGGCATAAGCCAGCGGCGGGCCAATGACCCATGCCAGTGAAACCTGAGCACGTAAAAAAGAGCTGAACATCACCGCTTCACGTCCGGTTTTGTCAGCATGTTCACGGGCAAGGGCAAACATTTGCGGGTTAGCGGTCGAGCCAAAGCTGCTAAGAAAGACGCCAACGAATAGCAAAACAAAGTAGTTGCGATTCCAGGCAAAAAGGGTGCAGGCCAGCACGCCTAACAGGCAGCAAAAGACAATCAGCGATTTGCGATCGCCGCGCTTATCAGAGCGCCCGGCGAGAAACTGACTTACCAGAATCCCAATGACAGCGCTGCCGGTAAAGAAGAATCCCACCATCGCCGGGCGGGCATGTACTTCATCAGTAAGAAAAATACTGAGTGTCGGGGTTTGTAGAGCGCCCGCAATACCGGTGAGAAAGGCAACGATTAAAAACGCCATCGAGGTCAGGTCAAACGATTTCGCGCTGGAGACTGCGGGGGAGTTATGCATGCTGGTCGATCACTGGAAGAGGAAGACGCGGAGTTTACGCTGCTTGTCAGAAAATAAACAGACAGCGAAATCAAAAGCGCCACGAATAATCAAAATGCCATTTCACTGTTGCTGATTGGCTGCTGACGCTGCTGAAATGAAATTGCTGATAACGGATTTTCCCATCAGCAATTAGGAAAAATGACAAAAAATTGTGCAGCACATCAAACTTTTGCTCATAACTTTACGGCTTTCCTTGCGTGCTGAAACAGAAGTATTATGCTTTCTTGAAACGTTTCAGCGCGATCTTGTCTTTAACCCTAAGCCAGGTTGGCGCTTTTTTTCTCATAGAAGCTGAATCGTTTCAATTCAGCAAGAGAGGAGAACTATGTTCCAGTTATCCGTACAGGACATCCATCCGGGCGAAAAGGCCGGAGACAAAGAAGAGGCGATTCGCCAGGTCGCTGCGGCGCTGGTGCAGGCCGGTAATGTAGCTGAAGGCTACGTCAATGGCATGCTGGCGCGCGAACAGCAAACCTCTACGTTCCTCGGCAATGGTATTGCTATTCCACACGGCACTACCGACACCCGCGATCAGGTGCTGAAAACCGGCGTTCAGGTATTTCAGTTCCCGGAAGGCGTCACCTGGGGTGACGGCCAGGTAGCGTACGTGGCGATCGGTATTGCTGCCAGCTCGGATGAACATTTGGGCCTGCTACGCCAGCTGACCCACGTACTGAGCGATGATTCCGTTGCTGAACAACTGAAGTCAGCAACAACAGCAGAAGAACTTCGCGCATTGCTGATGGGCGAAAAGCAGAGTGAGCAGCTGAAGCTCGACAACGAAATGCTGACGCTGGATATCGTCGCCAGCGATCTGCTGACTCTTCAGGCGCTGAACGCTGCACGTCTGAAAGAAGCGGGGGCAGTTGACGCCACTTTCGTCACCAAAGCCATCAATGAACAACCGCTGAACCTCGGACAGGGCATCTGGCTGAGCGATAGCGCCGAAGGCAATCTGCGTAGCGCGATTGCGGTAAGCCGTGCGGCAAATGCTTTTGATGTGGACGGCGAAACGGCAGCCATGCTGGTGAGTGTGGCGATGAATGACGATCAGCCCATTGCGGTTCTTAAGCGTCTCGCTGATTTGTTACTCGACAATAAAGCTGACCGCTTGCTGAAAGCGGATGCGGCAACGTTGCTGGCGCTGCTGACCAGCGATGATGCGCTGACCGACGACGTGTTAAGCGCGGAGTTTGTGGTGCGCAATGAACACGGCCTGCATGCTCGTCCAGGTACCATGCTGGTCAATACCATTAAACAATTTAACAGTGATATTACCGTGACAAACCTTGATGGCACCGGCAAACCGGCAAACGGACGTAGTCTGATGAAAGTTGTGGCACTTGGCGTTAAGAAAGGTCATCGCCTACGCTTTACCGCCCAGGGTGCAGATGCTGAACAGGCGCTGAAAGCCATTGGCGACGCTATCGCTGCTGGTCTTGGGGAGGGCGCATAATGAGCAGACGTGTTGCTACTATCACCCTTAATCCGGCTTATGACCTTGTTGGTTTCTGCCCGGAAATTGAACGCGGCGAAGTGAACCTGGTGAAAACCACCGGTCTGCATGCGGCGGGTAAAGGCATCAACGTGGCCAAAGTATTAAAAGACCTGGGAATTGATGTCACCGTTGGCGGCTTCCTCGGTAAAGACAATCAGGATGGTTTTCAGCAACTGTTCAGCGAGCTGGGCATTGCCAACCGTTTCCAGGTTGTACAGGGGCGCACCCGAATTAACGTTAAGCTGACGGAAAAAGACGGCGAAGTGACCGACTTCAACTTCTCGGGTTTTGAAGTCACTCCCGCCGACTGGGAACGCTTTGTGACTGATTCTCTGAGCTGGCTCGGTCAGTTCGATATGGTCTGTGTCAGCGGAAGCTTACCGTCAGGCGTCAGCCCGGAAGCGTTCACCGACTGGATGACTCGCCTGCGTAGTCAGTGTCCTTGCATTATCTTTGATAGTAGCCGTGAAGCGTTAGTAGCAGGTTTGAAAGCGGCACCGTGGCTGGTGAAACCTAACCGCCGCGAGCTGGAAATCTGGGCGGGCCGTAAACTGCCTGAAATGAAAGATGTGATTGAAGCTGCGCATGCGCTGCGTGAACAGGGTATTGCGCATGTCGTTATTTCACTGGGTGCCGAAGGCGCGCTTTGGGTTAATGCCTCCGGCGAATGGATCGCCAAACCACCGTCAGTCGATGTCGTAAGCACCGTTGGCGCAGGGGATTCTATGGTTGGTGGCCTGATTTATGGCTTGCTGATGCGTGAATCCAGTGAACACACACTGCGTCTGGCGACAGCTGTTGCAGCCCTGGCGGTAAGTCAAAGCAATGTGGGTATTACCGATCGTCCGCAGTTGGCCGCAATGATGGCGCGCGTCGACTTACAACCTTTTAACTGACAGCAGGAGAGGCATAATGAAAACGCTGCTGATTATTGACGCTAATCTCGGTCAGGCACGCGCCTATATGGCGAAGACCCTGCTGGGCGCGGCGGCGCGAAAAGCAAAACTGGAAATCATCGACAATCCGAACGACGCTGAAATGGCGATTGTTCTCGGTGATTCCATCCCGAACGACAGCGCGCTGAACGGTAAAAATGTCTGGCTGGGCGATATTTCCCGGGCAGTTGCGCACCCTGAGCTGTTCCTGAGTGAAGCCAAAGGCCATGCGAAACCTTACACTGCGCCGGTCGCTGCGACAGCACCGGTTGCCGCCAGCGGTCCGAAACGCGTAGTTGCGGTGACTGCTTGCCCGACTGGCGTAGCACACACCTTTATGGCGGCTGAAGCCATTGAAACCGAAGCGAAAAAACGTGGCTGGTGGGTGAAAGTTGAAACCCGTGGTTCGGTTGGCGCGGGTAATGCAATCACCCCTGAAGAAGTAGCCGCAGCGGATCTGGTGATTGTGGCGGCAGATATTGAAGTGGATCTGGCGAAATTTGCTGGTAAACCGATGTATCGCACCTCTACCGGTCTGGCGCTGAAGAAAACCGCGCAGGAACTGGATAAAGCGGTTGCTGAAGCAACGCCGTATGAACCGGCGGGCAAAGCTCAAACGGCGACCACTGAAGGTAAGAAAGAGAGTGCAGGCGCTTATCGTCACTTGCTGACGGGCGTCTCTTACATGCTGCCGATGGTCGTTGCAGGTGGTCTGTGTATCGCGCTTTCTTTTGCTTTTGGTATCGAAGCGTTTAAAGAGCCGGGTACGTTGGCAGCGGCGCTGATGCAGATTGGTGGTGGTTCAGCCTTTGCGCTGATGGTGCCGGTACTGGCAGGTTATATTGCCTTCTCCATTGCCGATCGTCCGGGTCTCACGCCGGGTCTGATTGGCGGTATGCTGGCGGTCAGCACTGGTTCTGGCTTCATTGGCGGTATTATTGCGGGCTTCCTGGCTGGTTACATTGCGAAGTTAATCAGTACGCAATTGAAACTGCCACAGAGTATGGAGGCGCTGAAACCGATTCTGATCATTCCGCTAATTTCCAGTCTGGTGGTCGGTCTGGCGATGATCTACCTGATCGGTAAACCGGTTGCTGGCATTCTCGAAGGGTTGACTCACTGGCTGCAGACCATGGGGACTGCGAATGCGGTTCTGCTGGGGGCGATCCTCGGTGGCATGATGTGTACTGACATGGGCGGTCCGGTAAACAAAGCAGCGTACGCATTCGGTGTGGGTCTGCTGAGTACTCAAACCTATGGCCCGATGGCGGCGATTATGGCGGCAGGTATGGTGCCACCGCTGGCAATGGGCCTGGCAACAATGGTGGCGCGTCGCAAATTCGACAAAGCGCAGCAGGAAGGTGGCAAAGCCGCTCTGGTATTGGGACTGTGCTTCATTTCGGAAGGTGCAATTCCGTTTGCTGCTCGTGATCCGATGCGTGTGCTGCCGTGCTGTATCGTGGGTGGGGCGCTGACTGGCGCAATCTCAATGGCGATTGGTGCGAAACTGATGGCACCGCACGGTGGTCTGTTTGTTCTGCTGATCCCTGGCGCTATTACGCCGGTACTGGGTTACCTGGTAGCCATTATTGCCGGTACGCTGGTGGCGGGTCTGGCCTATGCCTTCCTGAAACGTCCGGAAGTGGACGCAGTAGCGAAAGCAGCGTAATAAAAGGTGTGTTACAGGGCAGAAATTTCCTGCCCTGTAACATTTGATGCGCGCAAAGAGAATGACCGGTTTGTGAATGTAATTTTATGAATTTAAATGGTTTTATCTTTTAGTAGAAACCTGAAACCTTCATTAAACACTAAGGTTATTTCCTCAAGGGCAGATTAATTTCTGCCCTTTTTTATTGTTCCTGTTCTGTGCATCCCGTCACAAATTCCCCGTTTTTATAATTCAGGCATTTAATCGCGTTTTGTGAGCCTGCTCAAATCTGCCCATTTTGCCTCTCTGGCGGTAATTTACTTTACGTAAAACATGCATACTATGAGCACATGTTTAAATATGAACACATGTTTAAACCGTCTTTGCAGTATCAATATTCTTGTGGATTGACAGGGTTGGTAATTTTTTACCAGAGGACGTGCTATGCGCGAAAAGGATTATGTCGTAATTATAGGTTCGGCGAATATTGATGTCGCCGGATATTCACATGAATCATTAAATTATGCGGATTCAAATCCAGGTAAAATAAAATTTACGCCTGGTGGAGTCGGGCGCAATATTGCACAAAACCTGGCGTTGCTGGGGAATAAATCCTGGCTACTGAGCGCAGTAGGCAGTGATTTTTATGGTCAATCGTTGCTAACGCAAACCAATCAATCTGGTGTTTATGTCGATAAATGCCTGATTGTGCCGGGAGAAAACACGTCGAGCTATTTATCATTACTCGATAATACCGGTGAAATGCTGGTTGCTATAAATGACATGAATATTAGCAACGCTATTACAGCTGAATATCTCGCACAGCACCGTGAATTTATTCAAAGGGCAAAGGTCATTGTCGCGGACTGTAATATCAGTGAAGAGGCACTGGCATGGATTCTGGATAATGCCGCCAATGTACCTGTATTTGTCGATCCGGTTTCGGCATGGAAATGTGTAAAAGTGCGCGACCGTCTAAATCAGATCCACACCCTGAAGCCAAACCGCCTTGAAGCGGAAACCTTGAGTGGGATTGCTTTGTCAGGGAGTGAAGATGTGGCAAAAGTTGCTGCCTGGTTCCATCAACATGGCCTGAACCGACTGGTATTGAGCATGGGCGGCGACGGCGTTTATTACAGTGATATCAGCGGTGAAAGTGGTTGGTCTGCGCCGATCAAAACCAATGTCATTAATGTTACCGGAGCGGGCGATGCCATGATGGCTGGACTTGCTTCGTGTTGGGTAGACGGAATGCCGTTTGCCGAATCTGTTCGTTTCGCACAGGGATGTTCGTCAATGGCGCTCTCCTGTGAATACACCAATAACCCCGATTTATCGATTGCCAACGTTATATCGTTAGTGGAGAACGCAGAATGTCTGAATTAAAAATTTCCCCTGAATTATTACAAATTTCCCCGGAAGTGCAGGACGCTTTAAAAAACAAAAAACCGGTTGTGGCGCTGGAATCGACCATTATTTCTCACGGGATGCCGTTCCCACAAAATGCCCAGACCGCAATTGAAGTTGAAGAAACTATTCGTAAACAGGGCGCTGTACCTGCCACTATCGCCATTATTGGCGGCGTGATGAAAGTGGGTTTAAGCAAAGAAGAAATTGAATTGCTGGGTCGTGAAGGGCATAACGTGACCAAAGTTAGTCGTCGCGATTTACCTTTTGTTGTTGCCGCAGGGAAAAATGGCGCAACCACCGTTGCTTCAACGATGATTATTGCGGCGCTTGCCGGAATTAAAGTATTTGCCACCGGGGGAATTGGTGGTGTGCATCGCGGGGCGGAACATACCTTCGATATTTCTGCCGATTTGCAAGAACTGGCGCACACCAATGTCACCGTCGTTTGTGCCGGGGCGAAATCTATTCTCGATTTAGGCTTAACTACCGAATATTTAGAAACTTTCGGTGTACCGCTAATTGGCTATCAGACCAAAGCGCTGCCTGCGTTTTTCTGCCGCACCAGCCCGTTTGAAGTCAGTATTCGCCTTGATAGTGCCACGGAAATCGCTCGTGCAATGGCAGTGAAATGGCAAAGCGGTCTGAACGGTGGCCTGGTGGTGGCAAATCCGATCCCGGAACAGTTTGCGATGCCGGAGGAATCTATCAATGCAGCCATAGATCAAGCCGTCGCCGAAGCCGAAGAGCAGGGCGTTATTGGTAAAGAAAGCACACCGTTCCTGCTGGCTCGTGTTGCTGAACTGACTGGCGGTGACAGCCTGAAATCCAACATCCAACTGGTGTTCAACAACGCCATTCTGGCGAGCGAAATTGCCAAAGAATACCAGCGTCTCGCGGGTTAATTTCTGACGGGCAGAAAGCCGTCGCCCGTACTGATCATACATACCAAAACCTGGCGCTGACGCCGGGTTTACTGGCATGAAGGGAAAATCATTATGGATATAATGAGAAGTGTTGTGGGGATGGTGGTGTTACTGGCAATAGCATTTCTGTTGTCAGTGAATAAAAAGAGCATCAGTTTGCGCACGGTTGGAGCCGCGCTGCTGCTACAAATCGCCATTGGCGGCATCATGCTCTATTTTCCACCAGGAAAATGGGCGGTAGAGCAGGCGGCATTAGGCGTACATAAAGTGATGTCTTACAGTGACGCCGGAAGTGCCTTTATTTTTGGTTCGTTGGTTGGGCCGAAAATGGATGTCCTGTTTGATGGCGCGGGCTTTATCTTCGCCTTTCGCGTACTCCCGGCGATTATCTTCGTCACTGCGCTCATCAGTCTGCTGTACTACATTGGCGTGATGGGGCTGCTAATCCGCATTCTTGGCAGTATTTTTCAGAAAGCTCTCAACATCAGCAAAATCGAATCTTTTGTTGCAGTCACAACTATTTTCCTCGGGCAAAATGAGATCCCGGCGATCGTTAAACCGTTTATCGATCGCATGAATCGCAACGAGCTGTTTACCGCAATTTGTAGCGGGATGGCGTCCATTGCGGGTTCGATGATGATTGGTTATGCCGGAATGGGCGTACCAATTGACTACCTGTTAGCGGCATCGCTGATGGCGATCCCTGGTGGTATTTTGTTTGCACGTATTCTTAGTCCGGCAACCGAGCCTTCGCAGGTCACATTTGAAAATCTGTCGTTCAGCGAAACGCCGCCAAAAAGCTTTATCGAAGCAGCGGCGAGCGGTGCGATGACCGGGTTGAAAATCGCCGCTGGTGTGGCGACGGTGGTAATGGCGTTTGTCGCAATTATTGCGCTGATCAACGGTATTATCGGCGGAATTGGCGGCTGGTTTGGTTTTGCCAATGCTTCTCTGGAAAGTATTTTTGGCTATGTGCTGGCACCGCTGGCGTGGATCATGGGTGTGGACTGGAGTGATGCCAACCTGGCGGGTAGCCTGATTGGGCAGAAACTGGCGATTAACGAATTCGTCGCTTACCTGAGCTTCTCCCCATACCTGCAAACGGGCGGCACGCTGGAAGTGAAAACCATTGCGATTATCTCCTTTGCGCTTTGTGGTTTTGCTAACTTTGGTTCTATCGGTGTTGTCGTTGGCGCATTTTCGGCTATTTCGCCAAAACGCGCACCGGAAATCGCCCAGCTTGGTTTACGGGCGCTGGCAGCAGCAACGCTTTCCAACCTGATGAGCGCGACCATTGCCGGGTTCTTTATTGGTTTAGCTTGAGTTTCATTGCCGGATGTACGCGCTTATTTAGCGTCACATCCGGCAATCGCTCTATTGCAAATAATTTTTACTGCATCATCCCTGAGAATTTATTTTCCGGGTCCATCTCCAGTGCCAGTCCTGACAACTGCTTTCTGTTTTTAATTAGATACCCTTTCTTGCTTTTAATTAATAAACCGTCGTGAATGAATTGCGCGAGAACATATAAAAGATGTCGATAAGAAACGCCTAAATACTCTGCCGCTTGCGTATGCTTTTCGTGATAAAGATCACCTTCCTGCGAGAGTAATATAAAAGCTGCCAGGCGATTCACTAACGGAAATGATTGATTCTGAGTTAAAGAAACAATATTACGATAATTTTTATGACTTAAGGTGACGCAGAGTTTTCGTAAAAATAGCGTGTCGTTTAATAACAGCGGGCGGTAATGTTTCATAGGGAGCGCAAGGCACCAACACTCTTCAATAGCCTGCACCGCACGCGGTTCATGGTCTTTATCGATTAACTCAATCTCACCAATAAAACAGGGGGCGGCAAAGAAATCGATCAGCGACACGCGACCATTAGCAAGCGTGGCGTAAAGCCTGGCGCGGCCTCGCGTCAGATAAAACAGCCATGACGGCTGTTGCCCTTCCTGCACAATGTAGTCACGCGCTAAAAAATGAAACAGCCGCGTATCGGCTGAAACATCCGTTGAAAAGCAATCCTTAAACGCGGATTCACTCATCAATTGCTGCTTAAGATCATTATTGTGGATTTCTTTCACGATGTTTATCCGCTATGAGATTTCTCATATTTAGCATACGTACGCTGTTGTTAAGATTCAATCATCGGCCCGGTCGAATTTTCTTTGCTGTAGAAAAAATAACGCAACTGGAAACAGAGGAAATAAACAATGGAAAAGAGAAAAATTATTCTGGATTGTGATCCGGGTCATGATGATGCTATTGCCATAATGATGGCCGCGAAACATCCGGCGATTGATTTATTAGGTATCACCATTGTAGCGGGTAATCAGACGCTTGATAAAACATTAATTAATGGCCTGAATGTTTGCCAGAAACTGGAGATTAATGTTCCGGTTTATGCGGGGATGCCACAGCCCATTATGCGTCAACAAATCGTTGCCGATAATATTCACGGTGAAACCGGACTGGATGGCCCGGTATTCGAGCCGCTGACCCGCCAGGCAGAAAGCACTCATGCGGTGAAATATATCATCGATACCCTGATGGCAAGCGATGGCGATATCACTCTGGTGCCGGTTGGTCCACTTTCAAACATCGCGGTGGCAATGCGTATGCAACCCGCGATCCTGCCGAAAATCCGTGAAATTGTGCTGATGGGCGGCGCTTACGGTACTGGCAACTTTACGCCATCCGCCGAGTTCAACATCTTTGCTGACCCGGAAGCCGCACGCGTGGTGTTCACCTCCGGCGTTCCATTAGTGATGATGGGCCTCGATCTCACCAACCAGACCGTTTGCACTCCGGACGTGATTGCCCGGATGGAAAGGGCAGGCGGCCCTGCCGGAGAGTTGTTCAGCGACATCATGAACTTCACTCTCAAAACCCAGTTCGAAAACTACGGCCTGGCTGGCGGCCCGGTGCATGACGCCACCTGCATCGGTTATCTGATTAACCCTGATGGCATTAAAACCCAGGAGATGTACGTCGAAGTGGACGTTAACAGTGGCCCTTGCTATGGGCGTACCGTCTGCGACGAGCTGGGCGTTCTTGGCAAGCCCGCCAATACCAAAGTCGGCATCACTATTGATACTGACTGGTTCTGGGGATTAGTCGAAGAGTGCGTGCGCGGCTACATCAAAACCCATTAAGTGTTGATAACAAGCCGGGTCAGTATCGCAAGATGCAGGCCCGGCTATTTCTGATGGGCAGAAAGCCGTCGCCCAAAATGACATGAAGAGATAATAACTATGGATGTCATGAGAAGTGTTCTGGGAATGGTGGTATTGCTGGCAATTGCGTTTTTGCTGTCAGTAAACAAGAAGAAGATCAGCCTGCGTACCGTTGGCGCGGCGTTAGTGTTACAGGTCGTGATTGGCGGCATTATGCTTTGGTTACCGCCAGGGCGTTGGGTCGCTGAAAAAGTCGCTTTTGGCGTGCATAAAGTGATGGCGTACAGCGACGCGGGTAGCGCATTTATCTTTGGTTCTCTGGTCGGACCGAAAATGGACACCTTATTTGATGGCGCTGGATTTATCTTTGGTTTCAGGGTATTACCGGCAATTATCTTCGTTACAGCACTGGTGAGTATTCTCTACTACATCGGTGTGATGGGGATCTTAATTCGCATTCTCGGCGGTATATTCCAGAAAGCATTGAATATCAGCAAGATTGAGTCATTCGTCGCGGTCACTACCATTTTCCTCGGGCAAAACGAAATTCCGGCAATCGTCAAACCCTTTATCGATCGTCTGAATCGCAATGAATTATTTACGGCTATTTGTAGTGGCATGGCCTCGATTGCTGGTTCGACAATGATTGGTTACGCCGCACTGGGCGTGCCTGTGGAATATCTGCTAGCGGCATCGTTAATGGCGATCCCCGGCGGGATCTTGTTTGCCCGCCTGTTAAGCCCGGCTACCGAATCTTCGCAGGTTTCCTTTAATAACCTCTCTTTCACCGAAACACCGCCAAAAAGCATTATTGAAGCCGCCGCTACAGGGGCAATGACCGGACTGAAAATCGCCGCAGGTGTGGCGACAGTAGTGATGGCATTTGTCGCCATCATTGCGTTAATTAACGGTATTATCGGCGGCGTTGGCGGCTGGTTTGGTTTTGAACATGCCTCGCTGGAGTCCATTTTAGGTTACCTGCTGGCCCCACTGGCGTGGGTAATGGGTGTTGACTGGACTGATGCGAATCTTGCCGGGAGTTTGATTGGACAGAAACTGGCAATAAATGAATTTGTCGCTTATCTCAATTTCTCACCCTATCTGCAAACGGCTGGCACTCTGGATACTAAAACCGTGGCGATTATTTCCTTTGCGTTGTGCGGTTTCGCTAACTTTGGTTCTATCGGGGTGGTGGTGGGGGCGTTTTCTGCGGTTGCGCCACACCGTGCGCCGGAAATCGCCCAGCTTGGTTTACGCGCGCTGGCAGCGGCGACACTTTCTAACCTGATGAGTGCCACCATTGCAGGATTCTTTATTGGCTTAGTGTAGTGCGCGATTTATGAGCCGGATAAGATGTAGTCAAGCGTCGAATCCGGCAACATTGTTACACCATCGGCACTAATGAAAGCGCGTTATCGGCAGACAGGGTAGGGTTGTTTAAGCTGCCGCTGGCGCGTGAAATTGCCGCGCAGGCCATCGCAAAACGGGCGCTGTCACGGAAATTGTTTCCCTCCAGAAAGCTATATACCAGGCCCGCCATAAAACCATCGTCAGCACCAAAACTGTCTACTGTCGTATGCGCTGGCGCTGTCAGCAAAAATTGTTCTCCATCCTTTTCGCTGCAATAAACTGACTCATCGGGCAAATAAACAAACAGTTGCTGAACACCTTGCTGATGCAACGTATTCACTGCGGCATTACGGTCAGCATCGCTGGTGATCGCCTGTCCCCATAAAATTTCCAGCTCCGGTAAAGTGGGTTTCAGGGTGTGAATATGCGCCAGCCAGTGTTTGATTTTGCCCGCTTTGAATTCTGAAACGGTATCGACAAACACCGGGATCTCATCAGCGAGGGTAAAGACCCATTCCAGCGCCTCGGCTGTCAGGTTACAATCTGCCAGTACCACGCCCGCATGACGAAGTAAATCGCGCGACCCGTTCAGTAGTTGCGGTGTCAACTGTTCCAGCAGATGGGTATCGTTAATCGCCAGCACGATTTGATCGTCTCGATTGGCAATTGCCAGATACGTCGATGTGCTTTGACCATGTAAACGAACGCAGCCGGAGACATTCACGCCGGCGCGGCGCGTTTCTTCCAGGAGCATTTCGCCATAAAAGTCATCGCCAATCACTGAAAGCAAATGGACGTCGCGGCCTAACAGCGCCAGATTGTGGGCGATATTGCGTCCAACGCCGCCTGCCGAGCAATGAATTGTACCGGGATGAGAAGCCGCTTGTGGGTAACGGATATCCGCCATCCCGCGAATATCCATATTGGTTGTCCCCACCACTACGCAGTATTCCTGCTCGGTGAGAATGTAACCTTTGCCTTTAATCCGGCCTTTGCGCATTAAATCCATAATATGCGCCGCAACGCGCGAACGGCTGATTTGCAGCATATCAGCAATTTCGTTCTGCTGAATCAGCGGGTTACGCCGTAAAATTGCAAGGATCTCCTTCTCCCGGTTGTTCATCTTCAGGCTACCGCTTTTTCAGTTTGTTGCGCTTTCAGCCAGGCGATCTCTTCTGCCCAGATATCCGGGTTGATGGTTTCAAGGATCAGCGGAATGCCGTCGAAACGGTCGTCCTGCATGATCCAGCGGAACGCATCATGACCGATATTGCCTTCACCGAGGCTATGATGGCGGTCAACGCGGCTGCCAAAGGTGCTTTTCGCATCGTTAAGGTGCATCCCGCGCAGATACTTAAAGCCGACAATACGGGCAAAATCCGCGAACGTTTTCTCGCATTCGGCTGGAGTACGCAAATCATACCCGGCAGCAAAAGCATGGCAGGTATCAATGCAGACGCCGACGCGGGATTTATCTTCCACGCCGTCGATAATCGCCGCGAGATGTTCGAATTTAAACCCTAAGTTACTGCCCTGACCGGCGGTGTTTTCAATCACCGCTGTCACACCATGAGTTTTATCCAGCGCAATGTTGATGGATTCGGCAATACGCGCAAGGCAATCCTCTTCTGAAATCTGCATCAGATGGCTGCCAGGGTGGAAGTTGAGCAAAGAAAGCCCCAGCTGTTCGCAACGCTGCATTTCATCTATAAACGCATCGCGCGATTTTTCCAGAGCTTCAGCGACCGGATGTCCGAGGTTAATCAGATAACTGTCGTGGGGAAGAATTTGCGCCGATGTGTAGTGATATTTTTCACAGGCGGCTTTGAATTCATCGATGGTTTGCGTCGTGAGCGGTGCGGCACGCCACTGACGTTGGTTTTTGGTGAACAAGGCAAACGCGGTTGCGTCGATTTCGGCGGCGCGAATTGCGGCATTTGCCAGACCGCCAGCAGCACTAACGTGCGCTCCAATGTATTTCATGCGAGGACTCCTGTTAAACCCGCTGGAGGAAAACGGTAATGATAGCGGGTTAACAGGAGCAAGATGTAGTGGTTTATGCGATGACGCTTTGAATCACATAGTTAATCGCACCACCACCAACAATCAGCCAGGCAAACAGTACCAGTGCCATCAGCAGAGGTTTCGCCCCGGCTTTTTTCAGCGCGCTGACGTGAGTGGTCAGACCCAGCGCCGCCATCGCCATTGCCAGCAGGAAGGTATCCAGCGTTACCAGCATGTTCACCACGCTCTGCGGTAACAGGTGGAACGAGTTAAAGATGGCAACTACGATGAACAAGATGGCAAACCACGGAATAGTGATTTTGCTTTTCTCGCCGCTGTTCGCCCCAGACAGCTGTTTAACACGCGCCGCCAGCAGGATGAGGAACGGAGCCAGCATCATCACGCGCAGCATTTTGGAAATAACTGCTGCGTTTTCCGCATCCGGGCTGATGGCATGACCTGCCGCCACCACCTGCGCCACTTCGTGCACAGTAGAACCAATGTAGATACCGAAAGTTTCTGGACTAAACCATTGAGACATCAGCGGATATATCGCCGGGTAGAGGAAAATCGCGACGGTCCCGAAGATAACAACGGTTGCAACAGCCACGGTTACTTTACTGGCTTCCGCTTTCACTACCGGCTCAGTCGCCAGTACCGCGGCAGCACCACAGATACTGCTACCGGCACCGATCAACCAGCTGGTGTGCTTATCCAGACCAAACACTTTCTGCCCCAGGAAGCAAGCCAGCAGGAAGGTACTGGACAGCGTCAACACGTCAATGATGATCCCACTGATACCGACATCGGCAATTTGCGAGAACGTCAGACGGAAGCCATAAAGAATGATACCCAGACGTAATAAATATTGCTTGGCAAACAGCACACCACCGTCACAGCTTTTCCAGATGTGCGGATAGATGGTGTTGCCTAAAACCATCCCCAACAAGATTGCGAGGGTGAGGGCACTAAACCCGGCACCCGCAACCGCGGGAATGGAACCACCCCACAGGGCGACCCCGGTGATAACTGCACTCAGGGCTAACCCCGGAATAAAATGCCACAGTGTACGATGTTGTTTCTGTAAGGTGATATTCGTCATAACCCTCTCCTTTAACCGGGCATAAGGTTACGACTAACTGGTTTAAAAATAAAATTGATTATATATTTATAATTAATCTTTATAAGTGGTAAGCGACTATGCACATCACCCTCCGGCAGTTGGAAGTTTTTGCAGAAGTATTGAAAAGTGGATCAACCACCCAGGCGTCGGTGATGCTGGCGTTGTCGCAATCAGCAGTGAGCGCAGCCTTGACCGACCTGGAAGGGCAGCTTGGCGTGCAACTGTTTGATCGCGTGGGGAAAAGACTGGTTGTTAATGAACACGGGCGACTGCTCTATCCGCGCGCGTTGGCACTGCTTGAACAGGCGATCGAAATCGAACAACTGTTTCGCGAAGACAACGGTGCGATTCGTATCTATGCCAGTAGTACCATCGGTAACTACATTCTGCCTGCAGTTATCGCCCGTTATCGCCATGATTATCCGCAGTTGCCGATTGAACTTAGCGTTGGGAACAGCCAGGACGTGATGCAAGCGGTGCTGGATTTCCGCGTTGATATTGGCTTTATTGAAGGACCGTGCCACAGCACTGAAATCATTTCTGAACCGTGGCTGGAAGACGAGCTGGTGGTTTTCGCCGCGCCGACTTCGCCATTGGCTCGTGGTCCGGTCACCTTAGAACAGCTGGCCGCTGCGCCGTGGATCCTGCGTGAACGCGGCTCCGGCACGCGGGAGATTGTCGATTATCTGTTGCTGTCACATTTACCGAAGTTTGAGATGGCGATGGAATTAGGTAACTCCGAGGCAATCAAACATGCGGTGCGTCATGGGTTGGGAATTAGTTGCCTGTCGCGACGGGTGATTGAAGATCAATTGCAGGCAGGCACATTAAGTGAAGTTGCGGTCCCTCTGCCGCGCCTGATGCGTACGTTGTGGCGTATACATCATCGGCAAAAACACCTTTCCAACGCGCTACGGCGCTTTCTGGACTATTGCGATCCCGCGAATGTACCGCGTTAAGTTGCTGTACAAGAACATGCTGGTGCTGTGTCGATTTCGTGACGCAGCGCCCTCAGCATGCATTCGCCAGAAAAGAGATTGGCTGCTTTACTTATAATCCCTGGGCGATCATGAAGGTGTCTTATAACCGTGTATTTCTGCCGGAAGGATTGCCAATCGTCTGCTACAATCGCGCCTCATTTTTAAGATGGATAGCATTTTTGTATGGTTTCCGAAACTAAAACCACAGAAGCGCCGGGCTTACGCCGTGAATTAAAGGCGCGTCACCTGACGATGATTGCCATTGGCGGTTCCATCGGTACAGGTCTTTTTGTTGCCTCTGGCGCAACGATTTCTCAGGCAGGTCCGGGCGGGGCATTGCTCTCGTATATGTTGATTGGCCTGATGGTTTACTTCCTGATGACCAGTCTCGGTGAACTGGCTGCATATATGCCGGTTTCCGGTTCGTTTGCCACTTACGGTCAGAACTATGTTGAAGAAGGCTTTGGCTTCGCGCTGGGCTGGAACTACTGGTACAACTGGGCGGTGACTATCGCCGTTGACCTGGTTGCAGCTCAGCTGGTCATGAGCTGGTGGTTCCCGGATACACCGGGCTGGATCTGGAGTGCGCTGTTCCTCGGCGTTATCTTCCTGCTGAACTACATCTCAGTTCGTGGCTTTGGTGAAGCGGAATACTGGTTCTCACTGATCAAAGTCACGACAGTTATTGTCTTTATCATCGTTGGCGTGCTGATGATTATCGGTATCTTCAAAGGCGCGCAGCCTGCGGGCTGGAGCAACTGGACAATCGGCGAAGCGCCGTTTGCTGGTGGTTTTGCGGCGATGATCGGCGTAGCTATGATTGTCGGCTTCTCTTTCCAGGGAACCGAGCTGATCGGTATTGCTGCAGGCGAGTCCGAAGATCCGGCGAAAAACATTCCACGCGCGGTACGTCAGGTGTTCTGGCGAATCCTGTTGTTCTATGTGTTCGCGATCCTGATTATCAGCCTGATTATTCCGTACACCGATCCGAGCCTGCTGCGTAACGATGTTAAAGACATCAGCGTTAGTCCGTTCACTCTGGTGTTCCAGCACGCGGGTCTGCTCTCTGCGGCGGCGGTGATGAACGCAGTTATTCTGACGGCGGTGCTGTCAGCGGGTAACTCCGGTATGTATGCGTCTACTCGTATGCTGTACACCCTGGCGTGTGACGGTAAAGCGCCGCGCATTTTTGCTAAACTGTCGCGTGGTGGCGTGCCGCGTAATGCGCTGTATGCGACGACGGTGATTGCCGGTCTGTGCTTCCTGACCTCCATGTTTGGCAACCAGACGGTATACCTGTGGCTGCTGAACACCTCCGGGATGACGGGCTTTATCGCCTGGCTGGGGATTGCCATTAGCCACTATCGTTTCCGTCGCGGGTACGTATTGCAGGGACACGACATTAACGATCTGCCGTACCGTTCAGGTTTCTTCCCACTGGGTCCGATCTTCGCATTCATTCTGTGTCTGATTATCACTTTGGGCCAGAACTACGAAGCATTCCTGAAAGATACCATTGACTGGGGCGGCGTAGCGGCAACGTATATTGGTATCCCGCTGTTCCTGATTATTTGGTTCGGCTACAAGCTGATTAAAGGAACACACTTCGTACGCTACAGCGAAATGAAGTTCCCGCAGAACGATAAGAAATAAGTTTCTCCCTTCCTTGCTAAGCCCTCTCAACCGAGAGGGCTTTTTCAATTCCATTTCCCTGACAAATCATACGGATATAAAATTTAACATTTGGATTGATAATTGTTATCGTTTGCATTATCGTTACGCCGCAATCAAAAAAGGCTGACAAATCAGAGGCTGTTCCGGCTTTCTGGGATGATCACCTGCATACAAATAAGTCCACCGCGATGCTGCCGTACGCAAGGGGACGTAAAGAAGATGTGAGCGATACCCATTTTATTTTCGTAGTTACCTCATGGAGATATGGAATGTTTAGGTTGAACCCTTTCGTACGGGTCGGGCTGTGTTTGTCCGCTATTTCTTGTGCATGGCCTGTGTTAGCGGTCGATGATGATGGCGAAACGATGGTTGTCACTGCATCTTCCGTTGAACAAAACCTTAAAGATGCACCTGCCAGTATCAGCGTCATTACCCAGGAAGACCTGCAGCGAAAACCGGTACAGAATCTGAAGGATGTCCTCAAAGAAGTGCCTGGCGTACAACTGACGAACGAAGGGGATAACCGTAAGGGCGTTAGTATTCGTGGTCTGGACAGCAGCTACACCCTGATTCTCGTCGACGGTAAACGCGTTAACTCCCGCAATGCCGTCTTCCGCCACAATGATTTCGATCTGAACTGGATCCCGGTCGATTCCATCGAACGTATTGAAGTGGTCCGTGGCCCGATGTCGTCGCTGTACGGTTCCGATGCGCTCGGCGGTGTAGTGAATATCATCACCAAAAAAATCGGTCAGAAATGGTCGGGTACCGTTACCGTCGATACCACCATTCAGGAACATCGCGATCGCGGTGATACCTATAACGGTCAGTTCTTTACCAGCGGACCATTAATTGACGGTGTGCTGGGAATGAAAGCTTACGGCAGCCTGGCAAAACGTGAAAAGGATGACCCGCAAAACTCAACGACCACCGATACCGGAGAAACGCCGCGTATTGAAGGATTCTCCAGCCGCGACGGCAATGTCGAATTTGCCTGGACACCGAATCAAAATCACGATTTTACTGCCGGATACGGTTTTGACCGTCAGGATCGTGATTCCGACTCGCTGGACAAAAACCGTCTGGAACGCCAGAACTACTCCGTCAGCCATAATGGGCGTTGGGATTACGGCACCAGCGAACTGAAATACTACGGTGAGAAAGTCGAGAACAAAAACCCTGGCAACAGCAGCCCGATAACTTCCGAAAGCAATACGGTCGACGGCAAATACACGTTGCCGCTGACGGCGATTAATCAGTTTCTCACGGTTGGCGGTGAATGGCGTCACGACAAACTTAGCGATGCGGTGAACCTGACCGGGGGAACCAGTTCCAAAACGTCTGCCAGCCAGTACGCGCTGTTTGTGGAAGATGAATGGCGGATCTTCGAGCCGCTGGCGCTGACGACCGGCGTACGTATGGACGATCATGAAACCTACGGTGAACACTGGAGTCCGCGTGCCTACCTGGTTTATAACGCCACCGACACCGTAACGGTGAAAGGGGGCTGGGCGACGGCATTTAAAGCACCTTCTCTGTTGCAACTTAGCCCTGACTGGACGAGCAATTCCTGCCGTGGCGCATGTAAGATTGTGGGTAGCCCGGATCTGAAACCAGAAACCAGCGAAAGTTGGGAGCTGGGGCTTTACTACATGGGTGAAGAAGGCTGGCTGGAAGGGGTTGAATCCAGCGTGACCGTTTTCCGTAACGATGTGAAAGATCGTATCAGCATCAGCCGTACGTCTGATGTCAACGCTGCACCGGGCTACCAAAACTTTGTTGGTTTTACAGCGAACGGTGTGCCGGTATTCAGCTACTACAACGTTAACAAAGCACGTATTCAGGGCGTGGAAACCGAGCTGAAAATTCCGTTCAACGATGAATGGAAACTGTCACTCAACTACACCTACAACGATGGTCGTGATGTCAGCAACGGCGAAAATAAACCTTTATCCGATCTGCCGTTCCATACCGCTAACGGTACGCTGGACTGGAAACCGCTGGCGCTGGAAGACTGGTCATTCTATGTTTCTGGTCACTATACCGGGCAGAAACGCGCCGACAGCGCGACGGCTAAAACACCGGGCGGTTATACCATCTGGAATACCGGTGCGGCCTGGCAGGTGACTAAAGACGTCAAACTGCGCGCAGGCGTGCTGAACCTTGGCGACAAGGATCTCAGTCGTGACGACTACAGCTATAACGAAGACGGACGTCGTTACTTTATGGCAGTGGATTATCGCTTCTGACAGGAAGATGCCCGGCGAACCGGGCAGACTTTACTTCAGTAAATGTTGCGCATGGAAGCGCAAATGATCCTCTATAAAAGAGGCGATGAAGTAGTAACTGTGATCATATCCCGGCTGAATACGCAGCGTCATCGGCCACGCTTTCTGGCGCGCGGCTTCTGCCAGCACTGCGGGTTGCAGCTGGTCGGCAAGAAACTGATCATTATCACCCTGATCGATAAGCGTCGGGATCGCATCCTGCGCGTTACTGGCATACATCAGCGCACAACTGTCCCATTCCAGCCATGCATTTTTGTCCTCACCTAAATAGGTGCTAAACGCTTTAATGCCCCAGGGTACGCTGCATGGATTCACAATCGGCGCAAAGGCGGAAACGCTGGTGTATTTGCCCGGGTTTTTCAGCGCCATAATCAGCGCACCGTGACCACCCATTGAATGACCGCTAATAGCGCAGCGGTCGCTGATATTAAATTGCGACTGAACCAGCGCCGGTAATTCATCGCGCAGATAATCATACATCCGGTAATGCGTCGCCCACGGCGGTTGCGTGGCATTAAGATAAAAGCCTGCGCCCTGGCCTAAATCGTAGCCATCGTCGTTGGCAACCTGTTCGCCGCGCGGGCTGGTGTCTGGCATCACCAGTACAATCCCCAGTTCCGCCGCCACGCGCTGGGCACCCGCCTTGGTGGTGAAGTTCTCTTCATTGCAGGTTAATCCGGAAAGCCAGTACAGCACTGGAGGCGGGGTGTGATCACGAGGTGGTGGGAGGAAGATACTGAACGTCATCGGGCAGTTTAAGGTACTGGAGTCGTGTCGCCAGCGTTGCTGCCAGCCTTCAAAACAGCGGTGCTCTTCGAGCATTTCCATGCGTGGCTCCTTGTTGTGTTGTTTGCAATTTCTTCATCATACCGTTTATTCAATGTGCTGTGAGTAACTTTCACTTCCGTATTTGCATAACGATGTTTTAACATCTGCTGATGAAAGGCAGCGGCAATTACAATAATTATCGCTGTGAATACTGGATTATGTGCGCCGCCTCACGCACAATAATCAGGCTGTAAATCAGCTTAATAACTTTGCCCCCACGCAGGGCGGAGGCGTCACACCTGCAGGAGAAATCATAAATGCCATCACTCAGTAAAGAAGCGGCCCTGGTTCATGAAGCGTTAGTTGCGCGAGGACTGGAAACACCGCTGCGCCCGCCCGTGCATGAAATGGATAACGAAACGCGCAAAAGCCTTATTGCTGGTCATATGACCGAAATCATGCAGCTGCTGAATCTCGACCTGGCTGATGACAGTTTGATGGAAACGCCGCATCGCATCGCTAAAATGTATGTCGATGAAATTTTCTCCGGTCTGGATTACGTCAATTTCCCGAAAATCACCCTCATTGAAAACAAAATGAAGGTCGATGAAATGGTCACCGTGCGCGATATCACCCTGACCAGCACCTGTGAACACCATTTTGTTACCATCGATGGCAAAGCGACGGTGGCTTATATCCCGAAAGATTCGGTGATCGGTCTGTCAAAAATTAACCGTATTGTGCAGTTCTTTGCCCAGCGTCCGCAGGTGCAGGAACGTCTGACCCAGCAAATTCTCATTGCGCTACAAACGCTGCTGGGCACCAATAACGTGGCTGTCTCTATCGACGCGGTGCATTACTGCGTGAAAGCGCGTGGCATCCGCGACGCAACCAGTGCCACAACAACGACCTCTCTTGGTGGATTGTTCAAATCCAGTCAGAATACGCGCCACGAATTTCTGCGCGCTGTGCGTCATCACAACTGATTAAAAGGCAGGAACCATGGAGCGCAACGTCACGCTCGATTTTGTTCGCGGCGTCGCCATTCTGGGGATCCTGCTATTAAACATCAGCGCCTTTGGGCTACCAAAGGCGGCTTATCTCAATCCCGCCTGGTACGGCGCTATTACGCCGCAGGATGCATGGACCTGGGCATTTCTCGATCTCATCGGCCAGGTGAAATTCCTCACGCTTTTTGCGCTGCTGTTTGGTGCTGGCCTGCAAATGTTGCTGCCCCGTGGCAGACGCTGGATCCAGTCGCGGTTAACGCTGTTAGTCTTGCTGGGCTTTATTCACGGGTTATTATTCTGGGACGGCGATATTCTGCTGGCTTACGGGCTGGTGGGCTTAATCTGCTGGCGGCTGGTGCGCGATGCGCCATCGGTAAAAAGCCTGTTTAATACAGGCGTCATGCTTTATCTGGTGGGGCTTGGCGTTTTGCTGTTATTGGGGCTGATTTCCGACAGCCAGACCAGCCGCGCCTGGACGCCGGATGCATCGGCTATTTTGTATGAAAAATACTGGAAGCTTCACGGCGGCGTTGAAGCGATCAATAATCGTGCCGATGGTGTTGGGAACAGTTTACTGGCACTGGGCGCACAGTATGGCTGGCAACTGGCAGGGATGATGCTCATTGGTGCGGCGCTGATGCGCAGCGGCTGGCTGAAAGGGCAGTTCAGCTTACGTCACTATCGTCGTACTGGTTTTGTGCTGGTGGCGATTGGGGTGACCATTAACCTTCCTGCCATCGCCCTGCAATGGCAGCTGGACTGGGCGTATCGCTGGTGTGCCTTCTTACTTCAAATGCCGCGGGAACTGAGTGCGCCGTTTCAGGCGATTGGCTATGCGTCGCTGTTTTATGGCTTCTGGCCGCAATTAAGCCGCTTTAAGCTGGTGCTTGCGATCGCCTGCGTCGGACGGATGGCGCTGACCAACTATCTATTGCAAACGCTGATTTGTACCACGCTTTTTTACCACCTCGGTTTGTTTATGCATTTTGACCGTCTGGAGCTGCTGGCGTTTGTTATTCCGGTATGGCTGGCGAATATCCTCTTCTCTGTTATCTGGCTGCGTTACTTCCGCCAGGGGCCGGTGGAATGGCTCTGGCGTCAGTTAACTTTGCGTGCTGCCGGACCGGCAATATCTAAAACATCAAGATAACGATCTGGATCACATTCGTTAACAAAACGGCTGTAACCGTTTCCATTGCTGTGACTCGATTCACGAAGTCCTGTATTCAGTGCTGACAAAATAGCCGCCAGCAAGCAGTCATTTACTGCAATCTCATAACAGGTAGTGAATATGATCACCATTCGTGATGTAGCGCGTCAGGCTGGCGTCTCTGTGGCAACGGTTTCCCGGGTGCTCAATAACAGCACGCTGGTCAGTGCCGACACGCGTGAAGCAGTAATGAAAGCCGTGAGTGAGCTGGATTATCGGCCAAACGCCAATGCCCAGGCGCTGGCAACTCAGGTTAGCGATACCATTGGCGTGGTGGTGATGGACGTTTCTGATGCGTTTTTCGGCGCGCTGGTAAAAGCGGTGGATCTGGTCGCCCAGCAGCATCAGAAATACGTGCTAATAGGCAATAGCTATCATGAAGCGGAAAAAGAGCGTCACGCCATTGAGGTGTTAATTCGCCAGCGTTGTAATGCGTTGATTGTTCACTCAAAAGCATTGAGTGACGATGAACTGGCACAATTTATGGATAACATTCCCGGTATGGTGTTAATCAACCGCGTTGTGCCGGGGTACGCCCATCGTTGCGTTTGCCTGGATAATCTCAGCGGTGCCCGAATGGCGACGCGCATGTTGCTGAATAACGGTCATCAACGTATTGGTTATCTTTCTTCCAGCCACGGCATTGAAGATGACGCAATGCGTAAAGCAGGCTGGATGAGCGCGTTGAAAGAGCAGGATATTATTCCGCCGGAAAGCTGGATTGGCACTGGCACGCCGGACATGCCGGGCGGTGAGGCGGCGATGGTTGAACTGCTGGGGCGCAATCTACAACTTACCGCTGTATTTGCTTATAACGACAATATGGCTGCTGGCGCACTGACAGCATTAAAAGATAATGGCATTGCGATTCCGTTACATCTCTCAATCATCGGTTTCGATGATATTCCCATCGCCCGTTACACCGACCCGCAATTAACGACCGTGCGTTATCCCATTGCTTCAATGGCTAAATTAGCCACCGAACTGGCCTTGCAGGGGGCAGCAGGCAATATTGATCCTCGTGCCAGCCACTGTTTTATGCCGACGTTAGTGCGTCGCCATTCTGTCGCAACGCGCCAGAATGCGGCGGCGATCACTAACTCAACAAATCTGGCGATGTAACCGCTTTCAATCTGTGAGTGATTTCACAGTATCTTAACAATGTGATGGCTATGATTGCACCGTTTTAACGTTGTAACCCGTATGTAACAGTGAATAATCACTTTCACCGAGGTAATAGCGTCATAACAACAATTAAAGCCGTTTTCTGGAGCGTTACCGGGCATGGAAGAACGAATTTTAAAAAGTGAGCTTCGGCGTTCAGTAACACTTCATTAACTCTACTGCCCCGCCGAGCATTTATCTCAAGCACTACCCTGCATAAGAAAAACCGGAGATACCATGAATAAGAAGGTGTTAACCCTATCTGCTGTGATGGCCAGCATGTTATTCGGTGCCGCTGCACACGCTGCTGATACTCGCATTGGTGTAACAATCTATAAGTACGACGATAACTTTATGTCTGTGGTGCGCAAGGCTATTGAGCAAGATGCGAAAGCCGCGCCAGATGTTCAGCTGCTGATGAATGATTCTCAGAATGACCAGTCCAAGCAGAACGATCAGATCGACGTATTGCTGGCGAAAGGGGTGAAGGCACTGGCAATCAACCTGGTTGACCCGGCAGCTGCGGGTACGGTGATTGAGAAAGCGCGTGGGCAAAACGTGCCGGTGGTTTTCTTCAACAAAGAACCGTCTCGTAAGGCGCTGGATAGCTACGACAAAGCCTACTACGTTGGCACTGACTCCAAAGAGTCCGGCATTATTCAGGGCGATTTGATTGCTAAACACTGGGCGGCGAATCAGGGTTGGGATCTGAACAAAGACGGTCAGATTCAATTCGTACTGCTGAAAGGTGAGCCGGGGCATCCGGATGCAGAAGCACGTACCACTTACGTGATTAAAGAATTGAACGACAAAGGCATTAAAACTGAACAGTTACAGTTAGATACCGCTATGTGGGATACCGCTCAGGCGAAAGATAAGATGGACGCCTGGCTGTCTGGCCCGAACGCCAACAAAATCGAAGTGGTTATCGCCAACAACGATGCGATGGCAATGGGCGCGGTAGAAGCACTGAAAGCACACAACAAGTCCAGCATTCCGGTGTTTGGCGTCGATGCGCTGCCAGAAGCGCTGGCGCTGGTGAAATCCGGTGCACTGGCGGGCACCGTACTGAACGATGCTAACAACCAGGCGAAAGCGACCTTTGATCTGGCGAAAAACCTGGCCGATGGTAAAGGTGCGGCTGATGGCACCAACTGGAAAATCGACAACAAAGTGGTCCGCGTACCTTATGTTGGCGTAGATAAAGACAACCTGGCTGAATTCAGCAAGAAATAAGACTGATTGGGCGCAGTCGTTTACTGCGCCCTTATTGTATGGCCAACAAGGTAAAATTATATGGTCAGCTCAACGACTCCGTCTTCCGGGGAATACTTGTTGGAAATGAGCGGTATCAACAAGTCTTTTCCTGGTGTTAAGGCACTTGATAACGTTAATTTAAAAGTCCGGCCACATTCTATCCATGCATTAATGGGGGAAAACGGCGCAGGAAAATCAACATTATTAAAATGCCTGTTTGGTATTTATCAAAAAGACTCCGGCACCATTTTATTCCAGGGTAAAGAGATCGATTTCCATTCTGCAAAAGAAGCGCTGGAAAATGGTATTTCGATGGTACACCAGGAGTTAAACCTGGTATTACAACGTTCGGTGATGGATAACATGTGGCTGGGGCGATATCCCACCAAAGGCATGTTTGTCGATCAGGACAAAATGTACCGCGAAACCAAAGCGATTTTTGATGAACTGGATATTGATATCGATCCGCGTGCGCGCGTCGGCACATTATCCGTTTCGCAAATGCAGATGATCGAAATCGCCAAAGCGTTTTCCTATAACGCGAAAATTGTGATTATGGATGAACCGACTTCTTCGTTAACCGAAAAAGAAGTTAATCATCTGTTCACTATTATCCGTAAATTAAAAGAGCGCGGCTGCGGTATTGTTTATATCTCGCATAAAATGGAAGAAATCTTCCAGTTATGTGATGAAGTCACCGTATTGCGCGACGGTCAGTGGATCGCCACCGAGCCGCTGGCAGGGCTGACGATGGACAAGATCATCGCCATGATGGTTGGGCGTTCTCTTAACCAACGTTTCCCTGACAAAGAAAACAAGCCGGGCGAAGTGATTCTGGAAGTGCGTAACCTGACGTCACTGCGCCAGCCGTCGATTCGCGATGTCTCGTTTGATCTGCATAAAGGGGAGATCCTCGGTATTGCCGGTCTGGTGGGGGCGAAACGTACCGATATTGTTGAGACGTTATTTGGTATTCGCGAGAAATCGGCTGGCACCATTACGTTGCACGGCAAAAAGATCAATAACCATAATGCCAACGAAGCCATAAACCACGGATTTGCACTGGTAACTGAAGAGCGCCGCTCAACGGGAATTTATGCCTATCTGGATATCGGTTTTAACTCGTTAATTTCCAATATTCGCAACTACAAAAATAAAGTTGGTTTACTGGATAACTCGCGGATGAAAAGCGATACCCAGTGGGTGATTGATTCGATGCGGGTAAAAACACCGGGGCATCGGACGCAAATTGGTTCGCTCTCCGGCGGTAATCAGCAAAAGGTGATTATTGGTCGCTGGCTACTAACGCAACCAGAAATATTAATGCTCGATGAACCGACGCGCGGTATTGATGTCGGAGCGAAGTTTGAGATCTATCAGTTAATTGCCGAACTGGCGAAGAAAGGCAAAGGGATTATTATTATCTCCTCTGAAATGCCTGAGTTGTTAGGGATAACAGACCGTATTCTGGTCATGAGCAATGGTCTCGTTTCCGGAATTGTCGATACAAAAACAACAACGCAAAACGAAATTCTGCGTCTTGCGTCTTTGCACCTTTAAGATTAGGGGCTTCCCATGAGTGCGTTAAATAAGAAAAGTTTTCTTACTTACCTGAAAGAGGGCGGTATTTACGTCGTTCTTTTAGTTTTGCTGGCAATTATTATTTTCCAGGACCCAACATTTTTAAGTCTGTTGAACTTAAGTAATATTCTCACCCAGTCATCGGTGCGTATTATTATCGCGCTCGGTGTGGCAGGGTTGATTGTCACCCAGGGGACCGACCTTTCTGCAGGTCGCCAGGTGGGGCTGGCGGCAGTAGTAGCGGCGACGTTATTGCAGTCCATGGATAACGCCAACAAAGTGTTCCCGGAAATGGCGACGATGCCGATTGCGCTGGTTATTCTGATTGTCTGTGCCATTGGTGCGGTGATCGGTTTGATCAACGGTCTGATTATCGCCTATCTCAACGTGACGCCGTTCATTACCACGCTCGGCACGATGATCATCGTCTATGGCATCAACTCGCTCTATTACGACTTTGTCGGGGCGTCGCCGATTTCTGGTTTCGACAGTGGCTTCTCTACCTTTGCTCAGGGCTTTGTCGCGCTGGGGAGTTTCCGTCTCTCTTACATCACCTTCTACGCGTTGATTGCGGTGGCGTTCGTCTGGGTGTTGTGGAACAAAACCCGCTTCGGTAAGAACATTTTTGCCATTGGCGGTAACCCGGAAGCGGCAAAAGTATCTGGTGTCAACGTCGGCCTGAACCTGCTGATGATCTACGCGTTGTCTGGCGTGTTCTATGCCTTTGGCGGGATGTTAGAAGCCGGACGTATCGGCTCTGCCACCAACAACCTCGGCTTTATGTATGAGCTGGATGCTATCGCGGCGTGCGTGGTAGGCGGTGTATCGTTCAGCGGCGGTGTGGGGACGGTGATTGGCGTGGTGACCGGGGTAATTATCTTTACGGTCATTAACTATGGCCTGACGTACATCGGCGTAAACCCATACTGGCAGTACATCATCAAAGGGGCGATTATTATCTTCGCCGTGGCACTGGATTCACTGAAATACGCGCGTAAGAAATGATGTGAATGTGGGTATTGCCGGATGCGCCGCATCCGGCAATCGGTGCCAAATGCCGGATGCGTCTCTGGTTTTACAACGTTACCGGGTGTTCTTTCTCTCCCTTCTTAAACTTCACTTCTCCGAGATCAATACAACCCACCGGGCAGACGTGACCGCAAAGCAGACAACCGACGCATTTCTCGGTATTACAATGCGGTGTGCGGGTTTTCTCGCTCCATTCCATCGCCTGGTGACCGCCGTCGTAACAGGAAATATAACAGCGTCCACAGCCAACACATTTATCAAGATTGATATGGGGATAGACAATATAACTGCGGTCTAAATCTTCCGCTGGGACAATATTGTGATTCGCCAGACCCACCATCTCCTGCAACGAATCAAATCCCTGATCGGCGAGATAATGCGACAACCCGCTCGCCATATCTTCCACTATCCGATAGCCGTACTGCATAATGCCGGTGGTCACCTGTAACGTTGCTGCGCCGAGCAATAAAAACTCCGCCGCATCCTCCCAGGTTTCAATGCCGCCGATACCGCTGATCGGGAAATTGCGCAGTTCTGGATGGGTGCGCATTTGCTGAATAAAGCGCAGGGCGATCGGTTTCACTGCTTTACCGGAATAACCGGAAATACTCGATTTACCGTTAACGATCGGCATACCAATTTTCTGATTAAGATCGATATTGGTGATTGATTTAACGGTGTTAATCGCCGCAATGCCATCTGCGCCGCCACGCTTCGCTGCCAGCGCCACTTCGCACATATCACCGATGTTCGGCGTCATCTTCGCCAGCATTGGCAGCGTGGAACCACGTTTCACTGCACGACAATATTTTTCTACCAGCTCCGGGCTTTGCCCGACATCGCTACCCATCGCATGAGAAGTCATTTGCGGACAGGAGAAGTTACACTCGATCATATCCGCGCCAGCTTCTTGCACCAGGCGCGCCAGCTCCTCCCATTGCTGCTCATTTTCCCCCATGATCGAAGCGATCAATACTTTGTCCGGGTAATCTTCCTTCAGCCGACGCAGGGCGGCCAGATTCTCTTCCAACGGATGTTCAGCAATCTGCTCCATATTTTTGAAGCCGATAAAACCGGTATCTTCTTTCACCAGATGATCAAAACGCGGCGAGACTTCGTTGGCGATAAAAAAACCGATCGTTTTAAACACCACGCCACCCCAGCCTGTGTCGTAGGCTTTGGCACACATCTCATAGCAGTTGCCTACCGGCGAAGAAGAGAGGCAGAACGGGTTGGGAAACTTCACGCCGCAAAAAGTAATCGAAAGATCTTTCGTTAACATGAGCAAGCTCCCTCTAAATAGTGATGAATCGCCCCGGCGGCTTCTTTCCCGGTTTTCACTGCATAGACCACGGTTTTGTCACCCTCAACAATATCGCCAGCAGCAAAGACTTGCGGATCGCGGGTCTGATAATTTTGTGTTTTGATGGTGTTACGCTGCGGCTCTAACTCCGCAAAGGCATCCAGTCTGGCATGCTGACCGACGGCGAGAATAATTTTATCTGCCGCCATCGTCAGTTCGCCCGGTAACCGTACATGCTTAAACGTGACTTTATTGCCTTCCACGGCTACTGGCGTGAATCCATCGATGATCGAAACGCCCAGCTCCCGAGCGCTGGCAAACTCTTTTTCGCTTGCCGGAAACTCATCTAACTCTTCACGCGCTACGCAAGTTACTGCCTGACAGCCGAGAACTTTCAGCGTGCTGGCTACGTCCATCGCGACATCACCGCCGCCGATAATTAATGCGCTTTGTGGAATGCTGATATCGCCTTGCGCCTGTCGTGCACGTTGCAAGAAGTCGACGGCAATCTCAACGTCGCTATGCTCAAACAGTGGTAGCCCCGAACCGCTTGATAACCCCACGGTGACCAGTACCGCGCGGTTTTCCGCTTTCAGTTGCTCCAGGGTGAGTGTGTTACCGATTTCGTTATTGCACTTAATGGTCACGCCCATTTTTTCAATACGGGCGATTTCTGCATCCAGTACTGATTGCGGTAACCGGAATTGCGGAATGCCGTTACGCAACCAGCCACCGGGTTGTGCTTCTTTCTCATAGATCGTGACGTCATAACCCTGGTTTGTCAGTGTCACACTGGCCTGCAATCCGGCAGGACCCGCGCCAATAATGGCGACTTTGCCGAGCGTTTTAGTACCGGGCTGATAAATTTCCATCCCAGTTTGTTGTTCAAAATCAGTAACAAAACGCTGTAAGCGACCGATATCAATGGGAGTATCAACACCGGCACGGGTACAACCGCTTTGGCATAATTTCTCCGTCGGGCACACTCTGGCACAAACGGCACCGAGGGCATTATTTTCACGAATTGTCTCGGCAGCGCCTTTAAAATTACGAAAGTAGATTGAGCGAATAAATTTCCCCGGATCGGTCTGTGCCGGGCAAGCCTGACTACAGGGAGCGTCGTGACATAATAAACAGCGAGAGGCTTCTTTAATCGCCAGTAACGGTGTAAAAGCCGGAGTGAGTTCATCCAGATAATTTTGTTGCGGCATGTGATCTTCCTTAATGCTATGAGTAATTAAGGCGAACGCTAAATATACTCGTCATACTTCAAGTTGCATGTGCTGCGTCTGCGTTCGCTCACCCCAGTCACTTACTTATGTAAGCTCCTGGGGACTCACTCACTTGTCGCCTTCCTGCAACTCGAATTATTTAGAGTATAAATATTGCGTGCTGATATTAAGGCTATGCGCGTGGGGAAATTTAAACTGTGAAAGGATTCACAAATAGCTGCGGTTCAGAATGTTATATCCGCAGCTTATTGAGTGAAGTAATAATTATTCTCAATAATTAACAGAAAAGAGAAAATATTAACGATAGAAAATAAGATAAACAATCATGCCGATAGATAAAATTCCGAAGCCGATATATGCCACCATATAAGCGAAGAAGAGTCCGGGATTTTTTGCTCGCCAGACATACACCGGTTCCGGTGCATTTTTAACCCGTTTATCAATTGCGCCTGCGCGCCAGCCTTTCCATGCTTCGCGGAAACAAAATATCGGGATAAGGAAAAAAACGGCAACGACAAAAAACTGCTGTACATCCATAACTACTTTCCTTGTTTCTTTTGTAATTCAAGTAACTGTTCGGGTGTGACGGCGGGATACCCCTGCGCATCTTCCGGCACCTGGTGCATAGCCGGAATAGGGACCAGCGGCCCTAAAAAACGCGGTTCACGTTTAAAAATATAAAGGTCAGCCAGCGCTCCGAAACGGGCGGCAAATTCGCGAATACGTACTGACAGCATATCTTTCGGTGACGGTACGGCATAACACTGAGCCTGAATCCCCATATGCAGCGCAATAAATAATGCCCGCTCACAGTGGAAACGTTGGGTGATAATAATGAAATCATTAGTATCGAAAACTTTGCGTGTACGCACGATGGAATCCAGCGTACGAAAGCCTGCGTAATCGAGAACAATATCTGATGGGTCGACACCAGCAGCGATTAAATCTTTGCGCATGGTCATCGGCTCATTATAACTTTGCAATGCGTTATCGCCGCTCAGTAATAGATAATTTACCTTACCGCTGTTATAGGCATTAATCGCTCCTTGAATGCGGTAGCGATAATACTGATTAATTACGCCAGTACGATAATATTTTGCTGTGCCGAGCACCACACCGACCTGGCGGTAGGGGAGATCTTGCAATTCGTCGTAGATATAAGGCGCGGTTTTCCAGCTCATCCAGCGATCGAGGCCGAGCACAGTCAACAGCAGCAAGCCGATCAGGACTAACAGGCTGAGGAACACGCGCTTTAACATGCAGGAGACTCGATCTAAGGAAAATTTCCATCAGGCTACTTTACCCGCTGGTTTTGCGCAAGAAACGGCAAACTGTTTGCCGGGATTTTCGACACCAGGAAAGGGCTGGCAAGCCGGACAAGGCGTTCACGCCGCATCCGGCACCAGGCTTAAGCGAGAAGCACGCGGTCGATATTGTAACAGCCGAGAGCTTTCAGCGTTGCGGAGGTGGCATCCCACTGAATCAACGGCGCATCGGCTTTTTCTGCCAGAACCGCGCGCTGGATATCCGGGTAATCATAACCCTTGAGATTCAACAGAATTAACGCCCCCTGCAACGGTGGCAGAGTCGGGTTGAATGCGGCGTTTTCAGCGTAGCTGCCGCTGAAAATACGACCGTCTTTACATTCCAGCGCGACACCGCTTGGCGACTTACTGTAAGGCATGTGCGAACGGTTTGCCGCTGCAATCGCCGCCTGAGAAAGCGCATCACCAGTCAGCGCATAGCCGTGATCCTGCTCGTCCATCAGCAGCGTTTTAATCTCCAGATCTTTCGGCCCAAAGGCATCCGGCAGATAGTCACGCAGCGCGTGTGCCTCGCGGCCCGGCAGATGAATACGCAGATCCAGACCGCTGTTTAGTTCATTCATAAACTGACGGCAGTGACCACAAGGCGTGTAGTTAACGGTGATGGCTGCAAGCGCTTTTTCACCACTCAACCAGGCGTGGCTGATCGCGCTTTGTTCGGCATGAACGGTTTGCTGCATTGTCGCACCAATAAATTCCATATTGGCACCAAAATACCAGGTTCCGCTCACACCGCGCGCAATTGCGCCAACATTAAAATTCGACAATGGCGTACGCGCACAGGCCGCCGCCAGCGGAAGTAGTGCGAATGCCAGCGCGTCTTCGTCCAGCCCCGTTGCGCTCTTTAGCGATGAGACTTGCTCCCCGGTCAACAAAGCGGGGAAGTACTTGTCTGCCAGAATAGGTTCCAGTGCAGATTGCAAGTTATCCGCAAGTTGGGCAAAAGCGGTTTGAAAACGTGGATGCATGGCGTTGCCTCATAATCATGTAATGGGATAACAGTTTACGAACCCGTTATGGCTTTATATGTGATCTGAATCTCATTAATTATGCAACGCGTGAAACTTACATCAAAAATGCGCGACGCATCGCAAATTTTAGCCCATTACTGCCAGAATAATCGGGAAAAGGAACGGTGCGATCAGCGAAGTAATTATCCCGCATAACACCAGCGCTAGCGAACTAAATGCACCTTCCTGATAATCCAGCTCGGCGCAGCGCGCCGTACCGAGGGCGTGCGAGGCAGTCCCCATTGCCAGACCGCGCGCAGCTTTGGTACGGATACGCATCGCATTAAGCAATGTATGGCCAAACACAGCGCCGAGGATGCCGACGAAAATCACGCAAACTGCGCTGATTGCCGGAATACCGCCAATACTGCCGCCAACCGCCATTGCAATAGGCGTGGTGACTGATTTCGGCAGGATTGACGCGGCGATTTCCGGAGAAGCGCCCATCAACAATGCCACGGAAGTCCCCGTCACCATCGCAACCACGCTGCCGATAAAACAGATGGTGATGATCGATTTCCAGCGCGCGCGGATCTGGTGTAGCTGCTCATATAAAGGATAGGCCAGCGCAACGACCGCCGGTTGCAGCAGATCGTTTAGCACTTCGCTACCTTTAAAGTAGCTGTCGTAAGAGATGCCGGTCAGCATTAAAAAAGGAATGATCACCACCATTGCTACCAGCAACGGGTTAAGTAGCGGAAACTTATACCGTGCCGCCAGTTTGCGGGCGGCAAAAAAGACAATCAACGTCAGCGGTAATGACCACCAGATATTCGCCATCATTCTTCTGATCCTTTCTGACCTACGACTTTACGTTCACCGTGCACCAGTTGCGAACTCCAGCTCACCACCAGAAAAACCACCAGCGTACTGACTGCACAGGAAACCACTACCGGGCCAAACTGTGCGCGGAGCAAATCAAAATATTGCATGACGCCTACGCCAATCGGCACAAACAATAGCGCCATATAGCGAATCAGTACGTAGCACCCCGGATTGACCCATTTTGCCGGAAGAATTTGCAAGGCCAGCAGGACAAACAGGATCAGCATCCCGATGATGCTGCCCGGAATGGTTACCGGTAGCAGTGAAGCAATGAAAATGCCTGCATACAGGCAGGCATAAATCAGGACAAAAGCACGTAAATATTGCCAGATAATGTTCAGTGTCTTACTCATAATCAACACCCCAGATGAGATGGATTCATCATACAATTAATTCGTAAAACGTGCTACCGATCACATTAAGAAATCAGCGCTTATTTTTTCGCTCCCGGGCATTACGCAATGAGCAGCGAACTCAGGCATACATCAAGAATAGAGAGGGATTGCAGTTTGCAGCAATCCCTCTTTGCAGACCTTTAATCCGTTGACTATAGGCGCTAACATAGCGCCTCATTTTTTTGCGGGTGATGATATGCGTGTGTTACTGGCACCGATGGAGGGAGTGCTTGACTCTCTGGTGCGTGAATTGCTGACCGAAGTTAACGACTACGATCTGTGCATCACCGAGTTTGTCCGCGTGGTGGATCAACTGCTGCCAATAAAAGTCTTTCATCGCATTTGCCCTGAGCTACAAAATGCCAGCCGGACACCTTCCGGTACGCTGGTGCGCGTGCAGTTGTTAGGCCAGTTCCCACAATGGCTGGCAGAGAACGCCGCCCGTGCAGTTGAGTTAGGTTCCTGGGGCGTGGATCTCAATTGCGGCTGCCCGTCGAAAACGGTTAACGGTAGCGGCGGTGGGGCGACGTTACTCAAAGATCCTGAACTCATCTACCAGGGTGCAAAAGCGATGCGCGAAGCTGTACCGGCGCATTTGCCCGTCAGCGTAAAAGTGCGTCTGGGCTGGGACAGCGGTGAGAAGAAATTTGAAATCGCCGATGCGGTGCAACAGGCTGGTGCTACAGAGCTGGTGGTGCATGGGCGGACGAAAGAGCAGGGTTACCGCGCGGAGCATATTGACTGGCAGGCGATTGGCGAGATTCGCCAGCGGCTGAATATTCCGGTGATTGCCAACGGTGAAATCTGGGACTGGCAGAATGCGCAACAATGCATGACGATCAGCGGATGCGACGCAGTGATGATTGGTCGCGGGGCGCTCAATATTCCCAACCTGAGCCGGGTGGTAAAATATAACGAACCGCGAATGCCGTGGCCGGAGGTGGTTGCTTTGCTGCAAAAATATACTCGTCTGGAAAAGCAGGGCGATACCGGGTTATATCACGTAGCGCGGATTAAACAGTGGTTGAGTTATTTGCGTAAAGAATACGATGAAGCAACGGAATTATTTCAGCATGTTCGGGTGTTGAATAATTCCCATGATATTGCAAGGGCTATTCAGGCAATTGATATCGAGAAACTCTAAGAAACCATAGTGATGTTTTTTGACAATGTGTTAGCTCTTTATCAATAGGCCGCACGGTTGTTTGGTGGCGTCAAAATCGCCGAGGCGTTCCCTGAAGGCCGGGGCAGCCCACATGGATGTGGGCTGAGGGCGCGTTTTACAGGGATGTTACCTCGCGCCCGACCCGGTAGCCGTAAGGGATAAGCCGAGGGCACCGCGCAGCGGCGATTTTGTTCGCCAGAGCCCGGGGGTGCAGGGGGCGGCGGCGATTGGTCGCCCCCTGCGCGCTCCTTGCACCAGTGATTATATGAAGCAATGCACATGACAGGAGCGCAACAGGATGAGAGACTGAAATATTCTCGTTATTTTCGGATCTGATGACATTAATTAATTTTAAAATATCATCTTAAATACGCCAGTCACCACCAGTAGCCCAATCAGGAAAATAATCAATACAGCCCAGAGTATAATTTTCATTGGCGTTCCTTTATTTGTGAGTGCTGAATAAGTATAGGAAAAAACGAAGCCCTTTGCCGTTATCCATAAACGATTAAGATAAATCGGAAGATATCATTCACTTAGTGTATATTTTTCTGGATATGTCATATTATTGCCACTGATGTTTTGCCACGCGAAACTAAAAAATATATCGCAACACACGGTAATCTCCGCGCACCTTTTCTTACCTGATTATTCCCCCATGAATCGTGATTCCTTTTATCCCGCCATCGCCTGTTTTCCGCTGTTACTGATGCTGGCCGGGTGTGCGCCTATGCATGAAACCCGCCAGGCGTTAAGCCAGCAAACGCCTGCTGCACAAGTTGACACCGCATTACCCACGGCGCTGAAAAATGGTTGGCCAGACAGCCAATGGTGGCTGGAGTATCACGATAATCAGCTCACTTCCTTAATTAACAATGCACTACAGAACGCACCGGATATGCAGGTGGCTGAACAGCGCATTCAGCTAGCTGAAGCCCAGGCGAAGGCAGTTGCTACTCAGGATGGTCCGCAGATCGACTTTTCTGCGGATATGGAGCGGCAAAAAATGTCTGCAGAAGGGTTAATGGGGCCGTTTGCTCTGAACGATCCTGCCGCAGGTACGACCGGTCCGTGGTACACCAACGGTACTTTTGGCTTAACGGCGGGCTGGCATCTCGATATCTGGGGAAAGAATCGGGCGGAGGTAACTGCTCGCCTGGGTACGGTTAAAGCACGAGCGGCGGAACGCGAGCAAACCCGCCAATTGCTGGCTGGCAGCGTAGCCCGCCTGTACTGGGAGTGGCAAACCCAGGCGGCGTTAAACACTGTCTTACAGCAAATCGAAAAAGAGCAGAACACCATTATCGCGACCGATCGCCAGCTATATCAGAACGGGATTACTTCTTCAGTTGAAGGTGTGGAAACCGATATTAATGCCAGCAAAACCCGGCAGCAGCTCAACGATGTCGCGGGGAAAATGAAAATTATTGAGGCACGGTTAAGCGCACTTACAAATCACCAGACAAAGGCATTGAAGCTTAAACCGGTCGCGTTGCCGAAAGTGGCAAGCCAGCTTCCTGATGAACTGGGGTACTCCTTACTGGCGCGGCGGGCAGATTTGCAGGCGGCGCACTGGTACGTTGAGTCATCGTTAAGCACTATTGATGCGGCAAAAGCGGCATTTTATCCTGACATCAACCTGATGGCCTTCCTGCAACAGGATGCGTTGCACTTAAGCGATCTGTTCCGTCATTCCGCGCAGCAAATGGGCGTTACGGCAGGCCTGACGCTACCCATTTTCGATAGTGGTCGTCTTAACGCCAACCTCGATATCGCAAAAGCCGAAAGCAACTTGTCTATCGCCAGCTACAACAAAGCGGTGGTTGAAGCGGTGAATGACGTGGCGCGGGCAGCCAGTCAGATTCAGACACTGGCGGAGAAAAACCAGCATCAGGCGCAAATTGAGCGCGATGCCTTGCGTGTAGTAGGTCTTGCGCAGGCGCGCTTTAACGCGGGCATCATTGCCGGTTCCCGCGTCAGCGAAGCCAGAATCCCGGCGCTTCGCGAGCGGGCCAATGGCCTGTTATTGCAAGGGCAGTGGCTGGATGCCTCCATTCAACTCACTGGTGCGTTGGGCGGGGGTTACAAACGCTGATGATATACGCCTTCTATACTTAACGTTTATTCAGCGTTAAGTGGAGAACTCGATGGCACAGGTCGCGATTATTACCGCCTCCGATTCGGGGATCGGCAAAGAGTGCGCGTTATTACTGGCGCAGCAGGGGTTTGATATTGGCATTACCTGGCACTCTGATGAAGAAGGGGCAAAAGATACCGCGCGTGAGGTGGTTAGCCACGGCGTACGTGCGGAGATCGTGCAACTGGATCTCGGTAAACTGCCAGAAGGTGCGCAGGCGCTGGAGAAACTCATTCATCGACTGGGGCGCATCGATGTGCTGGTGAATAATGCGGGCGCAATGACCAAAGCGCCGTTTCTTGATATGGCTTTTGATGAGTGGCGCAAGATTTTTACCGTTGATGTCGACGGTGCATTCTTATGCTCGCAAATTGCTGCCCGCCAGATGGTGAAACAAGGGCAGGGTGGTCGCATCATCAACATTACGTCGGTGCATGAACATACGCCGTTGCCGGATGCCAGCGCCTACACAGCCGCTAAACATGCGCTCGGCGGGTTAACCAAAGCGATGGCGCTGGAGCTGGTCAGGCATAAGATTTTGGTGAATGCGGTTGCACCTGGGGCGATCGCCACGCCAATGAACGGCATGGATGATGGCGACGTGAAGCCCGGCGCGGAGCCTTCGATTCCCTTGCGGCGTTTTGGCGCAACGCATGAGATTGCCAGCCTGGTGGTGTGGCTTTGTTCGGAGGGCGCAAATTACACCACTGGGCAGTCGTTGATAGTGGATGGCGGCTTTATGCTGGCGAATCCGCAGTCCAACCCAGAATAGCGCAGTGAGGTGCGTGGTTATTTCATTGGGTTAGGCCAGATAAGACACGCCAGCGTCGCATCAGGCATGGAACATCCGGTGCCGGATGTGGCGTGAATGCTTATCTGTGGCAACTGCTTTACGCCTGATTATCCGGCTTTTTCTTCCCGCGTCGTTTCAGCCACCAGCGCACGCCTACCACCAGAACCACGACCAGAATCAACCAGACCCAGTGCTTCAAATGCTGGTCGAGATTATGCAACCACGGCGCAATCACCTGACCACCAGCGTAACCGATAGTGGTAAAAATCAACGCCCAGGCAAATGCGCCGAGGATATTCAGTGGCAGAAAGATTTTCGGCGGCAGCTGGCTGGCACCAATCAGCGTCGGGCCAATCACCCGAAAGCCATACATAAAACGCGTACCAATGACAAACAGATACGGATGGCGTTGGATAAGTTTCTGCGCCCGCTCAATTTTATCCTGATGTTTCGAGAAACGGCGTAATAGCTTGCCGCCAAAGCTCCGCCCGCACAGATAAAGCACCTGGTCGCCAATCATGCCGCCAAGCGCCACAGAAAGTACCACCAGCGGGAACTTTAATAGCCCCTGATGTGCCGCAACGCCTCCCAGCAAAGTCACGGTTTCACCTTCCGCCAGGCTACCGATCACCAGCGCGGCATAACCATATTGTGAGATGAGTGTATTGAGATCCATAGGTCAGTCTGTCTCCCTTTGCTTGCCTGTAAGCATACACCCTGTGAATGGTTCACGCTGAAAAAGGACATACATCAGACGGTGCAAATTACATAAGCGAACGAAAAATAATCACAAGCTGACTTATACTTGAACTGTCAGGTTCATGAACTCACAACAAGGGGGCGGTATGAGCCATGTCTGGGGACTGTTTTCCCATCCCGATCGAGAAATGCAGGTGATTAATCGCGAAAACGAAACGATTTCTCATCACTACACCCACCACGTTTTGCTGATGGCGGCGATTCCGGTGATTTGCGCCTTCATTGGCACTACACAGATTGGCTGGAATTTTGGTGATGGCACTATCCTGAAGTTATCCTGGTTTACCGGACTGGCGCTGGCTGTCTTGTTTTATGGCGTTATGCTGGCTGGGGTCGCGGTGATGGGGCGGGTCATCTGGTGGATGGCGCGCAATTATCCGCAGCGTCCGTCACTTGCGCACTGCATGGTCTTTGCGGGCTACGTTGCAACTCCGCTGTTTTTAAGCGGTCTGGTGGCGCTTTATCCGCTGGTCTGGTTGTGTGCGCTGGTCGGCACGGTGGCGCTGTTTTACACCGGCTACCTGCTTTATCTCGGTATTCCGAGCTTCCTGAATATCAACAAAGAGGAAGGCCTTAGCTTCTCCAGTTCGACGCTGGCGATTGGCGTGCTGGTACTGGAAGTGCTGCTCGCCCTTACCGTTATACTATGGGGTTACGGTTATCGTTTGTTCTAGAAAGTTCTTTTGTGTTGCATTGCTGGCGTAAATGTCAGCAATGCAGCATTTCCTCACGATTCTTCTTTGACGATCGCACTTTTTGCTCGTTATGATGGCGTCGCTAGCCTCAGTAAATCCTTACTCCGGCGGTGCGCAACCCGTGCGCGTGAACCACTATCTGAATGCTCATCATGCCGAAATTTCGAGTTTCTTTATTTAGCCTGGCCCTGATGCTGGCTGTGCCTTTTGCACCGCAGGCCGTTGCGAAAACGGCAGCCGCTACCACCGCTTCACAGCCGGAAATTGCCTCCGGTAGCGCGATGATTGTTGATCTGAATACCAACAAAGTGATCTATTCGAACCACCCGGATCTGGTGCGTCCGATTGCGTCTATCAGCAAATTAATGACCGCGATGGTTGTGCTGGATGCACGACTGCCGCTGGATGAAAAACTAAAAGTGGATATCAGCCAGACGCCGGAGATGAAAGGGGTCTATTCGCGCGTACGACTGAACAGCGAAATCAGCCGTAAAGATATGCTGTTGCTGGCGCTGATGTCTTCAGAAAACCGCGCGGCGGCAAGCCTTGCGCACCATTATCCCGGTGGTTACAAAGCCTTTATTAAGGCAATGAATGCGAAAGCGAAATCGCTCGGAATGAACAACACGCGCTTTGTTGAACCGACCGGATTGTCGGTGCATAACGTTTCAACCGCCCGTGACTTAACCAAACTGCTCATTGCCAGCAAACAATATCCGTTGATCGGTCAGTTAAGTACTACCAAGGAAGATATGGCAACCTTCTCTAACCCGACGTATACGCTGCCGTTCCGCAATACTAACCATCTGGTGTATCGCGATAACTGGAATATTCAGTTAACCAAAACGGGCTTTACCAATGCGGCGGGCCATTGTCTGGTGATGCGTACGGTTATCAATAATAAACCGGTGGCGCTGGTAGTGATGGACGCGTTTGGCAAATATACCCATTTTGCCGATGCCAGCCGCCTGCGTACCTGGATTGAGACCGGTAAAGTGATGCCTGTTCCGGCAGCAGCGTTGAGCTATAAAAAACAAAAAGCCGCCCAGATGGCGGCGGCGGGGCAGACGGCGCAGAACGATTAAGTGAAGTACGGATGGCGATACTCTGCCATCCGTAATTTTTACTCCACTTCCTGCCAGTTTTTCCGCTTACTGGTTTTACCGATCCCCGGATTCATACTGTTGGTCGGATCGTTCTCGCGATAAAACTTCTGCAACGTCTCCGGTGCTTTATACAAATGACCGACGTTATGTTCGGCAGGGTATTGCGCGCCGCGCTGCTGTAGCAGCTCCAGCATCTGTTCTTTTAACGCATGCACATCCACGCCTTTTTTAACGATGTAATCCTGATGGAAGACATAGCACATAAAATGGCCGTAATAGAGCTTGTGCACCAGCTGGCTGTCGATCTCCGGCGGTAAATGCTCATACCACTCGGTGTCGTTACGCCGCAGAGCGATATCCAGCGCCAGAATGTCTTCGACTTCATCGGAATGCACCGCCTGATAACGAATTGCTGCGCCCGCAGCGGCGAAACGGTGTAAAAACGCTTTGCTACCTTCCTCCGGCGTACAGACAAAGAAATCGCCTTCGGCCTGTTTGAAATAATCCACCAGCCACGATTTGGCTTCACCGACGCCATCGCCCGCCATTTTTAACAGCAGATGATGTTCATATTTATCGCGCCAGTTTTTCATGCGCGGCGGTAAATGGCTGGGGAACAGGTGACCGAATTTTTGCATCGCACGGTCGGTAAAATGCGGACGGAAGAATTTCACTTTCTCCAGCATCGCATCGGTGCGCCCCTTGAGATTAAAGAAGAACGGCATCTTGTCGGTGCCTAACTTATCAATCATCAGGAAGGTGTCTTTGCCGTATTTTTCCGCAATATCGTAGATATCCCGGTGCATATATTCCCCGGCAACCGGTAGATTTTCGAAATTAGCCAGAATATGACGGCGGATTTCGGTCAGTACTTCCGGCTGGTTGGTGCCGATATAAAACACCTGCTGATTTTTTTCCGCTTCGAAGGTATCAAGACGTACCGCAAAGACGGCCAGCTTCCCGGCGCAACCAGAAGATTCAAATAACCGATCCGGATCGGCGTTATAACGTGCGGGCGTGTCGGCTTCAATATCACGAACGCGGTGGACATAGTCATAATCGTGGGCGTGACGACCATCGTGGCGCACATCGTCATCTTTGATGCGATCGTCATCCAGCTTGCTAAGGATCTGCTCCGGCGTTTCGCCCAGATCAATCCCCAGATGGTTCACCAGCGTCAGTTTGCCGTCTTCATTTATACGCGCAAATAACGACATTTCGGTATACGCCGGGCCACGTTGCACCAGCGAGCCGCCGGAGTTGTTACAAATACCGCCGATGACCGATGCGCCTATACACGATGATCCAATCACCGAGTGCGGTTCGCGTCCCAGCGGTTTGAGGGCTTTTTCCAGCGAATAAAGCGTGGTGCCCGGATAGGCCAGCACTTGTTCGCCCTTGCCGAGAACGTGCAACTTATCGAGACGCAGGGTGCTGATGATCACGATATCGCGATCATAGTCGTTACCGTTTGGCGTCGAGCCTTCGGTCAGACCTGTATTGGCAGCCTGCATCAGAATAATTTTGTCAGCGGTGACGCAGGCTTTCAGCACCCGCCACAATTCCAGTAGTGAGCCAGGGAAAACGACAGCCAGCGCGTCGCCCTGACCAGAACGGAAGCCCTTGCGATAGCGGGCCGTTTTTGCGGGATCGGTGAGCAGGTGTGAATGACCGACCAGACGGGCAAGTTCATTCAAAAAGGCTTTATTATCAGTTGTTGTCATGGAAGACATTTTCCACTCCTTGTGGTGGCGAAAAAATATCACAAACTAGAATAGCGCCTTGTATGACAATTCAGCGAGTGAATATTTTGAAAATTCAGACAATAAACTGAGCATTCTTTTTCTCTCTCCACCATGCTTATGGCAAACTACGGTTTTTGCACCATTTTCGCTGCCACGTCGGGCAACAAAGGAAGAAAAATCCATATGAAATGGCTATGTTCAGTAGGAATCGCGGTGAGTCTGGCCCTGCAGCCAGCACTGGCGGATGATTTATTCGGTAACCATCCATTAACGCCTGAAGCGCGGGATGCGTTCGTCACCGAACTGCTTAAGAAAATGACAGTTGATGAGAAAATTGGTCAGCTGCGCTTAATCAGCGTCGGCCCGGATAACCCGAAAGAGGCGATCCGCGAGATGATCAAAGACGGTCAGGTTGGGGCGATTTTCAACACCGTAACCCGTCAGGATATCCGCGCCATGCAGGATCAGGTGATGGAATTAAGCCGCCTGAAAATTCCTCTTTTCTTTGCTTACGACGTGCTGCACGGTCAGCGCACGGTGTTCCCGATTAGCCTCGGTCTGGCCTCGTCTTTTAACCTCGATGCGGTGAAAACGGTCGGACGTGTCTCTGCTTATGAAGCAGCAGATGATGGCCTGAATATGACCTGGGCACCAATGGTCGATGTTTCGCGCGATCCGCGCTGGGGACGTGCTTCCGAAGGTTTTGGCGAAGATACGTATCTCACCTCAATAATGGGTAAAACCATGGTGGAAGCGATGCAGGGTAAAAGCCCGGCAGATCGCTACTCGGTGATGACCAGCGTCAAACACTTTGCCGCTTACGGCGCGGTAGAAGGCGGTAAAGAGTACAACACCGTCGATATGAGTCCGCAGCGCCTGTTTAATGATTATATGCCGCCGTACAAAGCGGGGCTGGACGCAGGCAGCGGCGCGGTGATGGTGGCGCTGAACTCGCTGAACGGCACGCCAGCCACCTCCGACTCCTGGCTGCTGAAAGATGTTCTGCGCGACCAGTGGGGCTTTAAAGGCATCACCGTTTCCGATCACGGTGCAATCAAAGAGCTGATTAAACATGGCACGGCGGCAGACCCGGAAGATGCGGTGCGAGTGGCACTGAAATCCGGCATCAACATGAGTATGAGCGACGAGTATTACTCGAAGTATCTGCCTGGGTTGATCAAATCCGGCAAAGTGACGATGGAAGAGCTGGATGACGCTGCCCGTCATGTACTGAACGTTAAATATGATATGGGGTTGTTTAACGACCCGTACAGCCATCTCGGTCCGAAAGAGTCTGACCCGGTGGATACCAATGCCGAAAGCCGCCTGCACCGCAAAGAAGCGCGTGAAGTGGCACGCGAAAGCCTGGTGTTGCTGAAAAACCGTCTCGAAACGTTACCGCTGAAAAAATCAGCCACCATTGCGGTGGTTGGGCCACTGGCGGACAGCAAACGTGACGTGATGGGCAGCTGGTCCGCAGCCGGTGTTGCCGATCAATCCGTGACCGTACTGACCGGGATTAAAAATGCCGTCGGTGAAAACGGTAAAGTGCTGTACGCCAAAGGGGCGAACGTTACCAGTGACAAAGGCATTATCGATTTCCTGAATCAGTATGAAGAGGCGGTCAAAGTCGACCCGCGCTCGCCGCAAGAGATGATTGATGAAGCGGTGCAAACCGCGAAGCAATCTGATGTGGTGGTGGCTGTAGTCGGTGAAGCACAGGGGATGGCGCACGAGGCTTCCAGCCGTACCGATATCACTATTCCGCAAAGCCAACGTGACTTGATTGCGGCGCTGAAAGCCACCGGTAAACCGCTGGTGCTGGTGCTGATGAATGGGCGTCCGCTGGCGCTGGTGAAAGAAGATCAGCAGGCTGATGCGATTCTGGAAACCTGGTTTGCGGGGACTGAAGGCGGTAATGCAATTGCCGATGTGTTGTTTGGCGATTATAACCCGTCCGGCAAGCTGCCGATGTCCTTCCCGCGTTCTGTCGGGCAGATCCCGGTGTACTACAGCCATCTGAACACCGGGCGTCCGTATAATGCCGACAAGCCGAACAAATACACGTCGCGTTATTTTGATGAAGCTAACGGGGCGCTTTATCCGTTCGGCTATGGTCTGAGCTACACCACTTTCACCGTCTCTGATGTGAAACTTTCCGCGCCGACCATGAAGCGTGACGGCAAAGTGACCGCCAGTGTGCAGGTGACGAACACCGGTAAGCGCGAAGGGGCGACGGTAGTGCAGATGTACTTGCAGGATGTGACGGCTTCCATGAGTCGTCCGGTGAAGCAGCTGAAAGGCTTTGAGAAAATCACCCTGAAACCGGGCGAAACTCAGACCGTCAGCTTCCCGATTGATATCGAGGCGCTGAAGTTCTGGAATCAACAGATGAAATATGACGCCGAGCCTGGCAAGTTCAATGTCTTTATCGGCACTGATTCCGCACGCGTTAAGAAAGGCGAGTTTGAGTTGCTGTAATGCTTTAGTAAGGGCGCGACGTCTGCGCCCTTTAAGTATTTATCTGATTCTGCAACTGAATCCGCCCAGACAGGCTAACCCTGTCATTATCAACTATGCTTTTCTCTTAATTCGCTGAAAACAACAGTAAAAGAATGAGGAAAGCATCATGCCACTCTCAAAGCTCTGGGCAGGTTCATTGGTTTTGTGGGCAGCCGTGAGCCTGCCGCTACAGGCGGCTTCCCCCGTTAAGGTTGGTTCAAAAATCGATACCGAAGGCGCGCTGCTCGGCAACATTATTTTGCAAGTGCTGGAAAGCCACGGCGTACCAACGGTCAATAAAGTGCAACTTGGAACGACTCCTGTGGTGCGCGGGGCGATCACTTCCGGTGAACTGGATATCTATCCGGAATATACCGGCAATGGGGCGTTCTTCTTTAAAGATGAAAACGATGCTGCGTGGAAAAATGCCGGGCAAGGCTACGAGAAAGTCAAAAAGCTCGATGCAGAGCAAAACAAGTTAATCTGGCTGACGCCTGCGCCTGCAAATAACACCTGGACCATCGCCGTGCGGCAGGATGTGGCAGAGAAAAACAAACTCACTTCGCTTGCCGACCTGAGTCGTTATCTGAAAGAGGGCGGCACCTTCAAACTGGCGGCCTCGGCAGAATTTATTGAACGCGCCGATGCGTTACCCGCGTTTGAAAAAGCCTATGGCTTTAAGCTCGATCAGGATCAGTTGCTGTCACTGGCTGGTGGCGATACGGCAGTGACGATCAAAGCCGCTGCCCAGCAAACCTCTGGCGTTAATGCCGCAATGGCTTACGGTACCGACGGTCCGGTCGCGGCGCTGGGGCTGCAAACCTTAAGCGATCCGCAAGGCGTGCAACCTATCTACGCGCCTGCACCAGTGGTGCGTGAATCGGTGTTGAAGGAGTATCCGCAAATGGCACAGTGGCTACAGCCAGTCTTCGCCAGCCTCGATGAAAAAACATTGCAGCAACTGAATGCCAGCATTGCTGTGGAAGGACTGGATGCCAAAAAAGTGGCTGCCGACTACCTGAAACAAAAAGGGTGGACGAAGTAATTTCCCGTGACTTATTTCCGTATTAATCCTGTTCTGGCGCTGCTGCTGTTGCTGACGGCAATCGCAGCGGCGCTGCCGTTTATCAGTTACGCGCCTAATCGTTTAGTTTCGGGTGAGGGGCGTCATCTCTGGCAGCTGTGGCCGCAAACGATCTGGATGCTGGTGGGCGTTGGTTGCGCCTGGATGACAGCCTGTTTTATTCCCGCTAAAAAAGGCAGCATTTTTGCACTCATTCTGGCGCAATTCGTCTTCGTATTGCTGGTGTGGGGCGCGGGAAAGGCGGCGACACAACTGGCGCAAAATGGCAGTGCGCTGGCGCGTACCAGCCTCGGCAGTGGTTTCTGGCTGGCTGCGGCGCTGGCATTGCTGGCCTGTAGCGATGCCATCCGCCGAATCTCCACGCATCCGCTGTGGCGCTGGTTGTTGCATATGCAGATTGCCATCATTCCGCTGTGGTTGCTGTACTCCGGCACGCTGAACGATCTCTCGCTAATGAAAGAATACGCCAACCGTCAGGATGTGTTTGACGACGCGCTGGCACAACATCTGACGTTGCTGTTTGGTGCGGTGCTGCCTACGTTAGTGATTGGTGTGCCGTTGGGCATCTGGTGCTACTTTTCCACCGCGCGGCAGGGGGCGATTTTTTCGCTACTCAATGTCATTCAGACCGTGCCTTCGGTGGCGCTCTTTGGCTTGTTGATTGCGCCGCTTGCCGCGCTGGTTACGGCCTTTCCGTGGCTGGGTAAGCTCGGCATAGCAGGAACCGGAATGACACCCGCACTGATTGCGCTGGTGCTCTATGCCTTGCTGCCGCTGGTGCGCGGCGTGGTAGTCGGCTTGAACCAGATCCCGCGCGATGTGCTGGAGAGCGCCAGAGCGATGGGCATGAGCGGGGCGCAGCGTTTCCTGCATGTTCAGTTACCGCTGGCGTTACCAGTATTTCTGCGCAGCCTGCGGGTGGTGATGGTGCAAACCGTCGGCATGGCGGTGATTGCGGCGTTAATCGGCGCAGGCGGTTTTGGTGCGCTGGTTTTCCAGGGGCTTCTAAGCAGTGCCATTGATTTAGTGTTGCTGGGGGTGATCCCGGTAATTGTTCTGGCGGTGCTGATCGACGCGCTGTTCGATTTGCTTATCGCACTGCTGAAGGTGAAACGTAATGATTGAATTTAGCCATGTCAGCAAACTGTTCGGCATACAAAAAGCCGTTAACGATCTCAATCTCAATTTTCAGGAGGGGAGTTTTTCGGTGCTGATTGGTACATCAGGCTCCGGCAAATCCACCACCCTGAAAATGATTAACCGCCTGGTGGAGCATGACAGCGGCGTGATCCGCTTTGCCGGAGAAGAAATTCGCTCGCTGCCAGTGCTGGAGTTGCGCCGCCGGATGGGCTACGCCATTCAATCTATTGGCCTGTTCCCCCACTGGAGCGTGGCGCAAAACATCGCTACCGTGCCGCAATTACAAAAATGGTCGCGGGCGCGGATTGACGATCGTATCGACGAATTAATGGCGCTACTGGGGCTGGAGCCAAATTTGCGTGAGCGTTATCCGCATCAGCTTTCTGGCGGTCAGCAGCAACGTGTGGGAGTGGCGCGCGCACTGGCTGCCGATCCGCAAGTCTTACTGATGGATGAACCTTTTGGCGCGCTGGACCCGGTAACGCGCGGCGCGTTGCAACAAGAGATGACGCGCATTCACCGTTTGCTGGGGCGTACCATTGTGCTGGTCACTCATGATATTGATGAGGCGCTACGGCTGGCAGAACATCTGGTATTGATGGGTCACGGTGAAGTGGTGCAGCAGGGCAATCCGCTGACGATGCTGACTCGTCCGGCGAATGATTTTGTCCGCCAGTTTTTTGGGCATAGTGAACTGGGTGTCCGCCTGCTTTCGTTACGTAGCGTGGCGGATTACGTGCGTCGCGAAGAACGGGCAGAAGGTGAGGCGCTGGCAGAAGAGATGACGCTACGCGATGCGCTCTCCCTGTTTGTCGCGCGGGGATGTGAAGTGCTGCCGGTGGTGAACACGCAGGGCGAGCCTTGCGGCACGCTGCATTTTCAGGATCTGCTGGTGGAGGCGTAAGCGTATGAAGATGTTGCGCGATCCGCTGTTCTGGCTCATTGCTTTGTTTGTGGCACTGATTTTCTGGCTGCCTTACAGCCAGCCGCTGTTTGCTGCCTTGTTCCCACAACTGCCACGACCCGTTTATCAGCAAGAAAGTTTTGCTGCTCTGGCACTGGCTCATTTCTGGCTGGTGGGAATTTCGAGTTTGTTTGCGGTGATCATTGGCACTGGTGCAGGAATTATTGTTACTCGCCCGTGGGGCGCGGAATTTCGCCCACTGGTGGAAACTATTGCCGCCGTTGGGCAGACTTTTCCGCCCGTTGCGGTGCTGGCGATTGCCGTTCCGGTGATTGGGTTTGGTCTGCAACCCGCGATTATCGCCTTGATCCTTTACGGTGTGCTGCCCGTCCTGCAGGCGACACTTGCCGGGCTGGGAGCGATTGATGCCAGCGTGACAGAAGTTGCGAAAGGTATGGGAATGAGCCGTGGTCAGCGACTGCGTAAGGTCGAGCTACCGCTGGCGGCTCCGGTGATTCTGGCGGGCGTGCGAACTTCGGTGATTATCAACATTGGTACGGCGACGATCGCCTCAACGGTAGGGGCCAGCACGCTGGGTACGCCGATCATCATCGGGCTTAGCGGATTTAATACCGCGTATGTGATCCAGGGGGCGTTACTGGTGGCACTGGCGGCGATCATTGCAGACCGCCTGTTTGAAAGGCTGGTGCAGGCGCTTAGCCAGCACGCAAAATAAAGGTATAACCTGCGAGCATGACGCCACCAATTCCGCCTAACGCCATAAACAGGAACAGGGCGATGACCCCAATTTTAGCTATGCGCATAATGCACTCCTTATGTTAACGAAAGGATTGTACAGTAAAGCGCATTTGTTAACGAATCATTAAATGCCGAGTGGGAAAATATCATGGCCTTGTTCCTGCCAACTGGTGAGTTGCTGCTGTTGGGCGGAGGTTCGATTTTCACCGCACCACACCAGCAATGTACGGCCTTCGAACAGTTCAGGGCGTAGTTGATTGAGCGAGTGGGCGAGGACATCAATGCGCCATCCTTGTTGACTGGCAATCCAGCCCTCCAGCCACAGACGGGTGGTATCATGAATATTCCAGCCAACCACCAACGCATCTTTACCCTGTTTTTTACGTGCCGAAGCCAGGCAAATGGCGATGTAGTTGATCAGTACGCCGTCGAGGATCGCCAGCAGCGCCTGGAGAGTCGGTTGTTGGCACTGAAGTCGTCGGCGCAGAGGAATAAACAGATGTGTGGTGAGCGTCTGGGCGGGGTAATCCTGACCGCGCTCTTTGATCCACGTTCGCAGGCTATGCAGATTGCCGCTTTGCAGGTAAGTCAGTAATGTTTCTTGCTGATCGCGCCAGCCGTTCTGCACATCAACATTTTCATTACTGAGCAGCATTTTAACTTTGCTGACCTGCACGCCGTTGTCGATCCAGCGTTTGATCTCGCGGATCCGGTCAATATCGGCATCATTGAACAGCCGATGACCGCCGTCTGTCCGTTGCGGTTTCAGCAATCCGTAACGCCTCTGCCACGCGCGTAACGTGACAGGGTTAATATCACAAAGCAACGCCACTTCACCAATTGTGTAAAGCGCCATCGTCTCACCCTTGCTCGCGAGGTCCCGGTTTAACTTTAGACGCAGTTTTGCGAACCAGGTAGTTTTGCCCGTTTTTTGTGCATCTATAGGGTGATTTTATTTTTGCCAGGCGATTTTGAGTGATCGTACTCACGAATTCTCATTTTTCTGCAAGAGTTCAAAGAAAGTTAAACGCAGGCAATGTATGTTACGCGTTTTAAAGGGAAGTGTGGTTTGCGGGTATGTACGATTTTAATCTGGTGTTGCTGCTGCTTCAGCAGATGTGCGTTTTTTTAGTCATTGCGTGGTTAATGAGTAAAACGCCATTATTCATACCGTTAATGCAGGTCACGGTTCGTCTGCCGCATAAATTTCTCTGCTACATCGTCTTTTCCATCTTCTGCATCATGGGCACCTGGTTTGGGCTGCATATTGACGATTCTATTGCCAATACCCGTGCGATAGGCGCGGTAATGGGCGGCTTACTCGGCGGTCCGGTCGTCGGTGGGCTGGTTGGTCTGACCGGCGGGTTACATCGATATTCGATGGGGGGCATGACCGCGCTAAGTTGCATGATCTCGACCATCGTTGAAGGGTTGCTCGGCGGCCTGGTACACAGCATCCTGATCCGTCGCGGGCGCACTGATAAAGTCTTTAACCCCATTACCGCCGGTGCCGTCACGTTCGTCGCTGAAATGGTGCAAATGTTGATCATCCTGGCGATCGCCCGACCTTATGAAGATGCGGTGCGTTTGGTGAGTAATATTGCTGCGCCAATGATGGTCACCAATACCGTCGGCGCGGCGCTGTTTATGCGTATATTGCTCGATAAACGCGCGATGTTTGAAAAATACACTTCGGCTTTTTCTGCCACTGCGCTAAAAGTGGCTGCCTCGACGGAAGGCATTTTGCGCCAGGGGTTTAACGAAGTGAACAGCATGAAAGTGGCACAGGTGCTGTATCAGGAGCTGGATATTGGTGCAGTCGCGATTACCGATCGAGAGAAATTGCTGGCCTTTACCGGAATTGGTGACGATCACCATTTACCCGGCAAACCGATTTCTTCGACTTACACCTTAAAAGCGATTGAAACCGGTGAAGTGGTCTACGCTGATGGCAACGAAGTACCTTATCGTTGCTCTTTGCATCCGCAATGCAAACTGGGGTCGACGCTGGTAATTCCGTTGCGTGGTGAAAATCAGCGGGTGATGGGTACCATCAAATTGTATGAAGCCAAAAACCGTTTATTCAGTTCAATCAATCGCACGCTGGGTGAGGGGATTGCGCAACTGCTTTCGGCGCAGATCCTCGCCGGGCAATATGAGCGGCAAAAAGCGATGCTCACCCAGTCAGAGATCAAACTGCTTCACGCCCAGGTGAACCCCCATTTTTTGTTTAATGCGCTTAACACCATTAAAGCGGTGATCCGCCGCGACAGCGAACAGGCCAGCCAGCTGGTGCAGTATCTTTCCACTTTTTTCCGCAAAAACTTAAAGCGGCCTTCGGAGTTTGTTACTCTCGCCGACGAAATTGAACATGTGAACGCTTATCTGCAAATTGAAAAGGCGCGCTTCCAGTCGCGGTTGCAGGTCAACATTGCTATTCCGCAAGAATTATCCCAGCAGCAATTGCCCGCGTTTACCCTGCAACCGATAGTGGAAAACGCTATTAAACATGGGACATCACAACTGCTCGATACAGGGCGAGTGGCAATCAGCGCCCGACGTGAGGGGCAACATTTGATGCTGGAGATCGAAGACAATGCCGGTTTGTATCAACCGGTAACCAATGCCAGTGGGCTGGGGATGAATCTGGTGGATAAGCGTTTACGTGAACGGTTTGGCGATGACTATGGGATAAGCGTCGCCTGTGAGCCTGATAGTTACACCCGAATAACGTTACGACTACCATGGAGGGACGAGGCATGATTAAAGTCTTAATTGTCGATGATGAACCGTTAGCACGGGAGAACCTGCGCGTATTTTTGCAGGAGCAGAGCGATATTGAAATTGTTGGAGAGTGTTCAAACGCCGTGGAAGGGATCGGCGCGGTGCATAAACTGCGCCCGGATGTGCTGTTTCTCGATATCCAGATGCCGCGCATCAGTGGTCTGGAAATGGTGGGGATGCTCGACCCGGAACATCGTCCGTATATTGTTTTTCTCACCGCGTTTGACGAATACGCTATTAAAGCCTTTGAAGAACATGCCTTTGATTATCTGCTGAAGCCAATTGATGAAGCGCGACTGGAGAAAACGCTGGCGCGATTGCGTCAGGAGCGCAGCAAGCAGGATGTTTCGCTGTTACCGGAAAATCAACAGGCGCTGAAATTTATCCCTTGTACGGGGCATAGTCGGATTTATTTGCTGCAAATGAAAGATGTGGCATTTGTCAGCAGTCGGATGAGCGGTGTCTACGTTACGAGTCACGAAGGGAAAGAGGGCTTTACCGAACTGACATTACGTACCCTGGAGAGTCGTACACCACTACTACGCTGCCATCGTCAGTATCTGGTTAACCTCGCGCATTTACAGGAGATTCGTCTGGAAGATAACGGCCAGGCCGAGTTGATTTTGCGTAATGGCTTAACCGTGCCGGTCAGCCGTCGTTATCTGAAAAGCTTAAAAGAGGCGATTGGCCTGTAAAAGACTGCTAAAATGGCTTTTTGCCTCATCAACACCTGAAGGCCTCATGCTAAGTAACGATATTCTGCGCAGCGTGCGCTACATTTTGAAAGCCAATAATAATGACCTGGTGCGTATTCTGGCGCTGGGTAATGTCGAAGCCACCGCGGAACAGATCGCCGTCTGGCTACGTAAAGAAGACGAAGAGGGTTTTCAGCGTTGTCCGGACATTGTTTTGTCTTCCTTCCTCAATGGCCTGATTTATGAAAAACGCGGCAAGGATGAGTCTGCTCCGGCACTGGAGCCGGAACGTCGCATTAATAACAACATCGTGCTGAAAAAATTACGCATCGCGTTTTCGCTGAAAACCGATGACATTCTGGCGATCCTCACCGAACAGCAGTTCCGCGTTTCGATGCCGGAAATTACGGCGATGATGCGTGCACCGGATCATAAAAACTTCCGCGAATGCGGCGATCAATTTTTACGTTATTTTCTGCGTGGACTGGCAGCGCGCCAGCATGTGAAGAAAAGCTAAGACGGGTATGGCGGCCATGCGAAACATGGCCGCCGACAGATTATTTCACTTCTTTAAAACCAGCGGCTTTCATCACCAGTTCCATTTGCGCCATAGTGATACCTTTTTTGGCATCTTCAGCAGAAACGTTGATTCCTGAAATACCCTGCAGGGCTTTAAAATCCACTTTTTCCATATCGATAGTCACGTTTTCCTGCGCGTAGGTATCGGTATAGGTTAATTTTTCTTCAACACCCGCGATATTTTTGTATTTGGCGCTTAACGGCTCAAGTGTCTTGGCAGCGTCTTCTTTGGTGGTTGCACCAATGGAGGCAAATTGAATTTTGGTTTCAGAAGATTGCTTAAGCACCTTGTCACCTTTGTAGACATAGGTAATGGCAATTTCAGTACCGTTCAGATTGGCGCTGAATTTTTTCGATTCTTCTTTGTCACCGCAGCCAGCAAGAGAGAAAACCAGAACAGATGCAACAACGAGGGAAAACAGCTTATTGAAAGCCTTCATGTAAAACTCCATTTTATTTAATCAAGAAACTGGTGACTCTCACCAGGGGCTATATAGGATATGCCTAATACCGTGGCGTGAGCAGTCCGGAACTGGAGTAGAACTCTTAGTAAAAAGCACTATTTCATCCTTGTTGCTGAAGCATGTGGAATAATTGTTCGCAAAGCAAAACACCGTTATTCATTGCTTCTACCCGTGCCTCGCTTTCTGTATTACAAAATTGTGCCAACACATGTGCCAGCCGATAAAAACCGACCGCGGTGAGGTCATTCGCCAGCAACTCTGCCTGACCAATAGCACTCTGTTCCTGATAGCGCCAGCCGTTATGGAGCAGTTGAATAAGTAACGCCTGGCAGCGCATCAGCAACTGATGAGCGGTAGACGGCACAGGCAGAACGCTGGCAGAAGGTAGCGGTGCCACAGGCGCAGTTTCTGCGTCCAGCGCCCAGGCGCGGGTTTTGGTCATCATTACCCGTGGTTCCAGTGTCAATTGCCCCTCAACAAAACTGACAAAGCCAGAAACCAGACTCACGGGGTCGTCTGTGTGTTGCAAAAGTGCCGCCATGCGTTCAACGGCAAAAGGCGCGCTGGCTGAGGCTGGCAGTGATAAAGTCAGCAGATTATCTTCACCTTCGCCGCTGATTACCTGCGCATCCAGCGTCTGGCGGCTGCTATCCCAACCGAGTGAAATACACTCAGCGACTGGCAGAATAAATAAGTTATCCACCTGATTAAGAGGCCGTATGCAGGCGGGGGGACGCTGGCGTAAATATTCCCGCAAAGCCACAATGCCCGACTGGCGCAATGGCGCGCTCAACATTTGCCAGGCGTCTGGCGACAGCGGCACAACGCTGCTTAAGCGGTTGCGGGTAGCTAACAACAGCTCGCCATCGGCACTGCGTTTTGCTGCTTGTGAAACAATTTGCCCACCTGCCAGTGCGCCAGCCAGAAAACTAAACAGCCGACGCGTCGCTGCCGGTGAGTTTTCCTGTTCGCTTCTCGGCCAACTACGCGAAAGATGCAAAATACTGCCAGTGTCGGGATCGGTAAACCAGATGCGTAAACCATAATGCTCAATATCCTGCCAGCAACGCATACCTAAAGACACCAGCCGCAGATGATCAAGCTTTGCTTCTCCGGCAATGCCAGCGCCAACGACCGTGCGCCACGGCATCGGAGGAACTTCACCAACACTGTCGCGCCGCGCCATCTCTTGTGCGCAATTTAATCGACTGTTTAATGCCGCAAGCTGACGTAAGCATTCTCCGGCATGATAGTGGCTGGCGCGGGCGTGGAAGGCATCAACGCTGGCGCGCAGTTGCCGTAGCGATTCACTCACCCATCGCCAGTTGCAGCGTTCCGCCGCTTGCTGCGCGCGGCTGAAAGCAGCCTCGTAATGAATAAGCGGCTGGCTGATGCCGCCAAGCCATAACGCCTGGCTTAATTGCTGAACATATTGACGACACGCGTCGCCCTCATCGTTGGCAAACGGATCGTCAGATGATGTGACGTGTTCGCTGCGCATCTGCCAGATTAAATGAGTAAATTCCGCTTGCTGCGCTTTGGCCTGGACAAAGGCCTGTACTGCCAGTACGACATGTTCGCAAAGTGTTCCTTCAATACAATCACAACGGGCGAAACGAATGCTGCTGCGGGAATAAAAACGTACATCGCTCATCGGTAAGCGGGCAGAGGGAATTTCGCCCGGCGTACAGAACAACTCAATGGTGATGCCTTTAGCGACCAGTGCCTGTGCGCGTTTGCGGGTGGCATCGGGCAGGGTAGCCAGTTCTTCCAGCCAGATTGCCGGATCCCACTCTTCTTCTTTTTCCGTAGGCTGGGTGGTGGCGCAAAGTCGCTGATAACTTAAAACCAGCATCACGCGATGGCGGCACATGCCGCTGGCCCCGCAGCTGCACTGAGCCTCTTTCAGTGCCTGACCGTTCGCCAGCTGGGTGCGGACACCGTCACTGAAGGTGGCGATTAAAGCGCCGTTCTCATGGCTGATTTCCGGGACGTTGCCATTTTCCAGTTCTTTAAGGCTGCGCTTAACAAAACCGGCATTGCTTAACGCCGTCAAAGCTTGTGGTGCCAGTTCTAATAATTCCGGCCGTAGTGAATTCATGACTGAAGATTCTCCGCAAGCCAGGTCGCCAGTTCGCCCGGCGTCATGGCGGCTATTTGTGCACCGACATTAACCAGTGCCTGGGCCATATCGCGGTCATAGCAAGGTGTTGCGGTGCTATCGAACGCCGCCAGTCCCAGCACTTTGACGCCGCTCTGGACACACTTTTTCACCTGATGCGTCAGCAATGATGATGAACCCCCTTCGTAAAAATCGCTCACGAGGATAATGACGCTTTTCGCTGGTTGTTCAATAAGTTGCCGACCATATTCCACGGCACTGGCGATATTGGTCCCGCCGCCCAGTTGTACTTTCATTAATAACTCTACCGGATCGGCAACGTCTGCCGTGAGATCAACGACGCTGGTGTCAAACGCCACCAGATGGGTACGAATGCCGGGTAACTGCCATAAACAGGCCGCCATCACCGCTGAGTGGATCACCGAGTCAACCATCGATCCGCTTTGATCAACCAGTAAGACCAGTTGCCATTGTTCACTGTGGCGCTTAATGCGGCTGTTAAAGCGGGGGGATTCGATATACAACTTGCCGTGTTGCGGATGCCAGTGTTGCAGGTTGGCACGCAGAGTACTTTTGAAATCAAAGTTTCGCGCCAGTGGAATAAATGAGCGGCGACGGCGATCGCGGACACCAGAAAAAGCCTGACGAACTTCCTTTGCCAGTCGCGCCATAATCTCTTCAACAACCTGGCGCACTATCCGGCGGGTGGCAGCCAGCACTTCGGGATTCATCAGATGTTTGGTGTGCAAAACGGCGCGTAGCAGGCTTTCAGAAGGCTGCATACGTTCCAGTACGTCGAGATTCGTCACCACATCTTCAATGCCGTAGCGCAGTACGGCATCGCTTTCCAGCCGCTCGATCACCTGTTGCGGAAACAGCGTGTGAATACTGTTGATCCACTCAGGGGTGGTGAGATTTGAGTCACCTAATCCACCGGAGCGTTCACCACGCTGGAGCCGTTCAGGATCGCGCCCATACAACCACTCCAGCGCGTGGTCTATCTGCCGGGCGTTGTCATCCAGCCCACAAAGCGTCGTTTCTGCCGCTTCGCCAAGAATTAATCGCCAGCGTTGTAGCTCACGGGTGGTCAGAAGATCGTTCAGTTCAGACATGGAAAACTCCCCAGTGTTGCAGCGATGCCAGTGCCTGCTGTTCGAGTTGTTGATGATGTGCAATGGCTTGCGGTGGACAATGCAACGGCATTTGCAGCGCTGAAACGGGAATCTGTGCGAGCTGGTAATGCTCAAGCACCTGATGCGCCAGCGTCCCACGTTCTCGTGGTGGTAGCCAGGCCATCGCCGCGCGTAAATCGGGCAGGGCGTTAATAAAATCGTCGTCACTCAGTTGATTTAAATGACTACTGAAACCGGCGATAAATGCCGGCTGACAGGCCAGTTGATGGCGGGCCAGCGCCAGCAAACCGTGCAGCGCCTCGCCGGATTGTGCCGGGGATAATTGCGCCAGCATCGTCAGCGCCGCTTCGGCACTGGCGTTGGGATGTTCCAGACGCATTAGTGCGCCAAGAGCCGCGCCGCGATCCAGCGCTGGGGCATGAATCGCCTGACTGCGGCGCTCCAGTAAGGCTACCGCCGCAGAAAGCGAAACGCCGGGTAAATTAACGCCGCTATGTAGATCGCGCAGGATATGGCAAAGCGCTTGCCAGCTATGCAGGTGAGCGTGAAACTCCTTTTCATCCGGTCTGCCGTTGGATTCACATAGCCACAGCGTGCGATCGATAGCCGCGCATAATGTCGTTTGTAATATCTGCGCGCCTTGCATACCGCTAATTTCATCCAACCGCCATAAGGCATATAGCACTTCCAGCGCCTGGCCCATTTCGGCAAACTGATTTTCCTGGGCGATTAATAATGTGAGTTGCTCCAGTAATTGTTGACTGAAGGACGCCAGACCCGCTAACGCCGCCTGGCTAAGACATGTGGTGATACTGCCGATTCCACCCGCGTCCAGCATATCGGCTTCTAATTTATTGCGTGCGGTTTCCTGGAGTGTGGCACCAAAGCAGGCGGCCTCAATTAATGCCGCATGTTGGCTAAGCGGGCGGGTTAATTTCCAGCGTTCTTCACCGTTGCCTGCAAGTGTCAGTGTACTTCCCTGCTGGCGCACAACCCCTGGGATCTCCAGTATTACCAGCCGATGTAACACCTGACTTTGCGCCAGTCCATCGGGGGTAAAGCGATTTAAAGTAAGCTCCGCCGGAAAAGAGATTCCTGTACGTTCCAGTTCGTAGGTGACATCTTTTGGCAGAGGCGGCTGTGGCGTAGAGGGGGCAAGTTTACCGAATCCGTCACCCGCTAATGTGTCTATCAACGTTAGCAGAATCGGATCGGTATCGGGATGAATAACGCCGCGATAGCTCCACGGCAACGGCGCATTCAGGGCTTCTTTAATCAGCGAGCCTGCTATGGCATCCAGCCAGTCAGTGCGTAACGGTAGTGTATGACCACGCAACTGTGCCAGTGCCATCGCATGCAGATGAGCGGCAGCCATATCCGCTGTTGAAGCAGGCAAGTGGTGCTGGCGCAAACGGGTAAGAACCGTTTTCAGCAGTTGTTCACCTGCCTGCTGCAAGCCCCACCGCCAGCACCAGTTTTGCCAGACCGGGGCAGGCATTCCTGAAAGGTATCCTGCCAGCACATCAAGGCGCTTTTCACTGTATGGCGTGAGATAGCAACCTGTAACGGCATCATCCAGTGAGAGCAATTCTGGCGTGTTAATTTCTTGCGGGCATTCGCGCCACATTTTTGCCAGTGCCGGAGCGTGCCAGCCTCCGCAGACGACTAATACGTCGCCATTATTTTGCTGCATCGCCCATGCAATCCAGCGGGCCATAAAGGCTTCGCGCTGACGATTGAGTGCATCGCCGGAGGCGTCGCCCCGCAGTTGCGCAAAATAGTGCGCCAGTGCAGAGGGTAATATAGTTTGCTGGCTTTCATCTTCGAATAAGTGATCCCACAGGGTATCGCTGTTATCCATGCGGGTGGCACGCAGCAGCAAGGTCTGGCTTTCCTCTTGCGTATCAGGCGAATCGTCCTCTTCTTCACTCTGCGCCCAGCAAGGCAAATCGATGAAGTAAGTTTGTGCCTGAATACGACGAGCGGCTTGTAGCGCCTGCCACTCCGGCGAAAATTCAGCAAATGGCGTCCAGGCACCACGCCCGGGGGCCGCACCGTCCTGATACTGGCAATAACTGTAAATAGCTACCGGAAGCTGGTGAGCTAACAACAGTTCGTCTACCCGGTCATTAAAATCAGCCGGGCCTTCAATCAACACGTATCGTGGCCGCTGGCTTTCGATTAATGATTTCACCAGCCGGGCGCAGGCCGGGCTATGATGCCGGATGCCGACAATTAACGGCTCGCTCATGCATCTTTCCTCACGGCAGGCGGTGGCGAGCTTGATAATAAGCCTGCCAGTGAGCTTCTTTATGTGTGGCGACGCGCTGTTCGAAGTAACGGCGCAGACGCGCGCGATCTTCTTCGTTATCTTTGACGATGGTTCCGGCAATACAGTCCACCAGGTCGGCAGGCTCCCCCGCGCGATTCGCTAAAAACCAGGCGCGGACACCCACAGCGTGGGCCACGTTCACGGCTTCAGCGGTGGACATAATTGCCGTCAGGGTATCCATTGACGTTTTCTTTTCGCCGTTGGCACGCAGATCGCGGAAGGTGCGGACCAGTAACTCCAGTACCGCGTCAGGCACTTTATGCGGAATACCGCTATGGGCCAGCAAACACGCCGAAGCACTGGCGACCAGTTCGAGCTCCTGGGCGAAATCCATAATCGGAAAGACAGTTTCAAAATCGAAGCGACGCTTTAGCGCGGCACTCATTTCATTGACGCCGCGATCGCGGGTATTGGCAGTGGCAATAATATTAAAGCCTTCCCGCGCATAGAGCTGACTGGCTTCACCAGTGAGTTCCGGCACCGTCATTACCCTGTCAGAAAGCATACCTAACAGACAGTCTTGTACTTCCAGCGGTGTACGCGTTATCTCTTCAAAACGGACAATTTTGCCGTCGCGCATTCCCTGGTAAAGCGGGGCAGGGACCAGCGCTTCCGTTGACGGACCATGGTTGATAAGCAGGGCGTAGTTCCAGCCGTACTTGATTTGATCTTCGGTGGTAGATGCGCCGCCCTGGATGGTTAACCCGGCATCGCCGCTAATAGCGGTTGCCAGTAATTCAGACAGGAGAGATTTTGCGGTGCCAGGTTCCCCCACCAACATCAAACCGCGCCCGGTAGCGAGAGTGACTAACATGCGTTCGACAGCGGAGGGGCTAATCACGACTTTACGGCTAATATTTTGTGCTTCGTCGCCAAGGATAAAAGCGCGGGCCGCAGGCAAACTTAACTGCCAACCTGGCGGGCAAGGTGCGTTATCATTTTGTTTTAATTTTGCCAGTTCATCGGCGTATAACACAGCGGCAGGCGGACGCTGCAGATGATTATTCTGCGGTGACATATATTCATCCCTGAAATGTATTAATGAAATAAACGATATTTTACGCGCAATAAATGTTTGGCGCATTAGTTGTTTGAGCGAAAAATATCTGGAAAGCAGATCACAGTAAATAAAAAAACCTGCTGGTGAGGCAGGTTCTTTTATTTACTATTTTCAGGCCCAACACCGCAGCCTGTGCAACATCGTGTTCCAACGAACGAATTATAACCATCGGTGGACCCCGTTGCAATTAAGATAATGAGATTTATAATCCAGACGGTTGGGACGTTGCGCCGGATCGGACCAATTTTAAGTCCTGGCTACCGGACGGGTGGTGCTGCAGGTGGTGCCCTGATCCGGAGTGCAACATCGTGGTCCAACATACGTAAACCAGTATCGACAGGCAGTGTAAGGGTAAGGTGCTGGTGTTGCGCTCCTTAATAAGGAGAGCGGATGGACACGCTGACACAAAAGTTAACCGTGCTCATTGCTGTACTGGAGCTATTAGTGGCTCTGTTACGGTTGATTGATTTGTTGAAGTAATGGGCAAATTGAAACGCATCTAAGGGGGAATACCGTTTCCCCCTTTAATAAAGCTATTATTCTATTTCTTGGTTGAATATATTCTGTAGTTCACGATTAAAAATGGCTATTACCGTTTCTGGTGATTCGCCCCGTAATTTTCGCTCATCAATAAACTCATCTCTTATATAAATCAACGCATCATTTATTTGCGGGTCGACATCCTCTCGATCACGTTGATGAAATGTTGGATGTAGCCGGAATCGCTCCAGCCGGTAGACGGAACCTGTAAATAATTCAGAGCGTTTATGGATCTCAAGTCTGAAGGAAAACGGCTCTTCAGGTACAGGGACCTCATAATCGTAAATAGTGACCAGCTCTTTTTGCACGATCATCGCTTTTCCCGGTGGCAGGTCGTGTTAATAACGGGCAGTCGCATCACTGCCCGCTGTGTTTTAATGGAAAATGACGTCGGGTGCGCTTAACGCTTCACTCAAATCAAACACATCAAGTTCGGCAAAAGTGACAGATTTATTGTCACGGTATACATGAAGAGAACGGAAGCTCATTAGCGCTTTGCTATCAACATTGTAGTGGTTAAAACCGGATGAAAACTTAAGGACCAGCCGGTACTCGCCCAGGTCATAGACAAATGCGTTCTCATAGCCTGACTCCCAGCCTTTGTATCGCATTCCCATAAGTTGCCCAACGGTAGCAGATTTACCTTCCCAGCGATTCAAACTATTACTGGCTGACTCGTCAGGCGTGAGCAGCACTGTGCGCCGTGCCAACTGGCGAAAAGGCGGCATAATTTCGTAATCGGCAAAAAGCTGTGCAAATTCACTGCGCATTTCTGCTGCCATTTCTAACGGGTGGGCAATGCCAATCAGAGCATCGGCAGGCAGGTCAATTGGCTCATCTTGCTCATTGCAGAACTCCCCCTCAGCGGCCACACGAAAGGCGTTGAGTAAACGACGCGGTTCATTTGCCGGATAAACACCCCATATCAATCGCTGAGTAACCAGGCGGGTAAAGGGATGATTAACAAACAGAGAATGAAAATCTGCCAGCGACCAGCGTCGGGTGGTGCGCAGGGCAGTTTCAAGACGCGGGAGCAGGTTTTTGCTCACCTGAGTGGCATCTTTTTTTAGCCCTTTTAGTCGGGCCAGTGCCTCGGGGGCTTTCAGTTGATCGTCATCGGCGCGCAACCGGGGAACGCTTTTCTGGCGAACGTTTTGCTGATCAAAGATAACCGGGTTGAGGTTTTCATCGAAGCGAACGGTAAATTGCCGTGGACCAAAATCAAAAATCAACGCCTGCGGATCATCAAGACCCAGTGTTGGGACTAATCTGTCCGCCAACTCTTCCTGGCTTAGCCCGCGATTTTCTGCGACCACCTGAAGAAATTCCGCCGCGTTATCACGTAAGGGGCGGGATTTCGCCCGTTGCGATATATGATGCAGCCGTATCAGTGCCATATCATTATTCATCTGAGTAAGGATGTTCAGGCCGCTGACGGCACGGGCAGATTTGCCTTCCTGTGGCCAGGCAAGGATCTGTGTCGTCAGATACCGTGCCGTGCTTTCGTCGCCAAAGAGACTTAACGCCAGAAATGCCCAGTTGTCTTTTGCGGGAGCACCAGCTTGTTGCCACGCGGTGAAAAGATCCCAGGCAAAGGCTGCCAGCGTTTGCGGCTGGCAAAACGTTTTCAGCTGTTCCAGTCCGCTATAAAAACGTCCGCCCTGGGTAAAGCGCAGCATTTCGCCGATAATTTCCAGAGCGTCATCAGTAACTGGTTGATTATTCGTGATAAGGCGCGGCCTGGACCACATTGCCGGCTGCCAGAAATCAGGGGCTTTTGGAATGCGTGTCGGGTAAATCTCTATTGGACTCTGTTTAAGTAATTGCTCCAGGGCAGGCCATACATCTGTACGCTGCCAGCGGTTTGCCACGGTTTGCAGTAACTCGCCATGTCCCTGTTCGTAAAGTAAACGCAGGGCAAGTAATGCAGCTTCGCTATTATCGCTGGATTTGGTGAAGACAAGAGGGATAAGTGCAGTAGCTGTATGTTCCGGCCATTGTAAAATCCACTGGCGGGCCAGATCACGCTGCGCCGCGAAACGTCGCCAGACGAGGGCAACGGGCAGGGCCAGTTCGGTTGCGCCGAAATTTAAAATTAACGGAAATGTTTCTTTTGGACGATGTGAAAAAGCCAACAGCAGACCTGGTAGAGCATCCAATCCGAAGATACTGAGAAAATAGTCCTCACCCGCAGACAGATGCTTTTTCTCATTGATACGTAGCCAGAAAGTCAAAGCCATCTCACGCGGCAACTGCGCCAATAAATACAGGTTCCAGATACTCTTTTCCCGACGATAGCGTGAGTAGCTGTCATTTTCCCATATGTTAATTAACACTTCTACGTGACCGTTGCGAAGCGCCTGTTCTGCTAATTGAGCTTCCGGGGAGCTCCAGCCATTCATGATCTCTTCAACCCGCCCTGGGTAGTAATGCCACTGAACAATGAGTGAATTGCGTGCAGCATCCAGTTTTCCGGGGAGTATATAATTCAAAAACAGCCATACATCATCTCCAAAACCCAGCTCCTGTAATACAACTCGTCCACTTTTTTGTTCCATGCGTTCCGCAAGAGATTCCGTGCTGAAATAACGGGCAGACTCAGTGGCGGCAAGCCTCTCTCGTTCGCCTGGTTGCCAGTAAACTTGCGGCGTTAATTCGAACGGTGCCAAATCAAGACGTGGAACTGTCATTTTTTTCTTACTACGCCACGGTGGTGAAACGAGGATTTCAGGCATTTGGCTGTTATCGGTGCTATCAATAACCGTTTTAGGCGGTGCCGATAAATAACTATTCAGCACTGACCGGGCTTGAGTACTTAACCACGGCATCACCTCTTCTGCCAGTTGTGGCTGCGATGCCATCAGCGTTTGTAACAGCGTACGCCAGTATTCATCACGTGCTTTTTGCTGTGCAGGCAGCTTTTTGTCTTCGATGATTGGATAACCAGGACGCGTAGGTGGTTCTTTTAGCGCCAGCAGTTTTGCCAGTGCGGCAAGCGTCGCATGGGGGAAATTTTTACTGTATTTAGCTACACGTTGCAGGCTGGGTTTGTTTTTATCAGCAACTAACAGCAGGGTGCGGATGACCTGCGGATGGTTAATTTGTACCAGCAGACTGCCGCAATCTTCTTTATGGGCATACATTGCCAGGCGTGGAACGGCTGCCAGTCCTTGTTCGCGCAAAAGGGCAGCGCAGGCCGCGTAGCCGAAGTGGTTTTCATGCGACATGTAGCTGGCTTCCCGATCGCTAAATATATCCTGGCTCCAGTAGCGTTCGAGTTTTTTCACCGCTCTGGGGTCATTAGCAACAACTTTTAACCACTCCTTAGAATGAAAATGAGTCCGCGGGCATTCAAGGCCTACCAACTCATTGGCGATTTCTGGTTTTTCCGGGAGGATCAGCGCAATAAAAGGGCGGCGAACTTTGGTTATTCCTGGCAGTGCGGCAATGAGTTTGTCGGCGCAACGCTGCCAGCTGCTTTCCTCTGCCAGAGAGAGATGCTTACGCAGTCGGAGATCGAATTCGTTATAGGTTTCTGAGCGATAACCATAGCCATAATCCTCGTTCTGATACTGCAATGTCACTAGCAGAGGATCACTCTCATAACATCGTGTAATAAACTGGCGTGCAATCACCACCTCAGTCGCATATTCCAGTCCCTCTTGTTGGACGATTTCGTCGAGCAACTGTTGGCTGTCATTTTGCGCGATACAGACTAGCGCCGCCATTGTCCGTGCCGGAATTGAGGGTTTGTGTTCGCCAATCAAGTTGATGGCTTCCGTGATGGCGGACTGCCACTCCAGTGAAAAATTTTCATAACGCCAGATAATGTTTTTTTTCTTCTCAGCTTTTTGTAGCAATTCATCACCCAGTGTCTGGATGAGGCTTTCAGTGATAACAGGCACCGGTTCGCCCGGCCAACTGCGATGGCTGAGCGGCGTTTTGCCTTTTTTATATTTCAGTTCCACTTGGGCGTTATCCGCCAGCCACGGTAATTCCTTGTCCATGCTCTTTCCTTATTCAAACAGGGCTTCAATATCGTTAATTAGCTCGCTGGCGGTGATGGCATCGAGTACGGAGAACTGCGCTTCCTGTGTTGAATTACTCCCCCAGCCATAGCTTTCCGCTTTGCCTTCCCATAGCCACAGCTTGCTTAAGAGTTGCTCGGCACTGAGTTCGGCTGGCGACATGCCGACCGCAAAACCTTCATCGATTTCCATGATTAACGACCAGCGGCCCAGAGGTTTGATCATCCAGCCGATCCAGCCACCGTCCTGCGGTTCACCACGCATCCAGCCTTTATTCGCCAGCCCCATTACCCGACCACTCGGGCATTTTCTGCCAGCCCAGCGGATCAATTCGCTGGCATTGCGCTCGGTTTCTGTCAGGGCGTAACTGTTACGGTCGAGCTGGCGGAACGGCGGTAGCAGTTCGTAATCGGCAAAAAGCTGACCAAAGGCGGCAGCATCCGTGGGTGATATTTCCAGAACGTGAGGAATGCCAACAGAGATATCGCCTTCCGGCAGGGTGAAAAGATCATCGTCTGCGGTGCTGTAGCTGTTATCTTCCGCCACGCGAAAGCAAGCCAGTAGCTCGTTTTCGGCACTATAAACGCCCCAAATCAGACGGCGGGTTAAGTGACGAACCAGCGGATGCTCAACCAGGAAGAGCTGAAAGTTTTCCGGCGACCAGCGGCGGCGCAGGCACATGGCGGATTCCAGCCTTGCTACCTGCTGGGCGGCGACGGTACGCGCATCTTTTTTCAGCAATTTGTAGCGGTTAACAGCATCGTTCGCCTGTGATTCATCATCGCTTTTATTGGGTTTTGGTAAGTCTTTCAGGCGGCTGCCGGAAACATCGCGCACAAACGGTTTTAAGGTTTCATCAAAGCTGACAGTGAACTGGCGTGGGCCAAAATCCAGCAGTAGCGAACCGTTATCATCCAGACCGAGATCGGGCGCTAACCGATCTTCAAGCTCCGCTACAGTGAGTTCGCGACTTTCGGCAATGTCGGCAATTTTTTCTTTTGCCCGCTCCTGTAAGGCTTTGAATTTCAGTTTCTGGGCGATGCCGTTAAGCTGCATAAGGGCGATATCGCTGCCGATAGCAGCGAGAATATCCAGCCCGACGGTGGCGCGTTTATGCTGGGATTCACCAGGCCAGGCGCGGATTAATGGCGTCAGTTTGCGGGCGGTGTCATCGTTGCCGAGAACACCTAACGCAGTGAATGCCCAGCTTTCTTTCGACGGTGCGCCAGCGGTCTGCCAGGCGGTAAACAGATCCCAGGTAAATTCAGCCAGTGAGTCGGCGGTACAGGCGGCTTTCACCTGCAATAATCCCGGATACAGTGCCTCTTCCTGAGGGAAGCGGAGCATTTCACCGAGGCGTAGGAGGGTGCTATCTGGCAGTGATTGGGCATTTGCTTTTAATACCGGGCGGGTCCAGATCGATGGCTGATAAAAGGCCGGAAGAGTGGGGATTTTTGTCGGATGATTATCTAAGGGATCGAGCGCAAGCATAGCGTTCACCGCATCTGTTACTTCCGGCTGGTTATAACGCCGGGCGATTTCTTGCAGTAATGGCTGATGATCGTTTTCGATAAGCATACGCAAGGCAGCGCGGGCGTTATCCTGTGCTTCACCGGCTTTGCCGAGCGCCGAAGGTAGCAGGCCGGTAATGGCGTGTTCCGGGTATTTCAGCAGCCAGGTGCGGGCGTCTTGTCGTAGGGTTTTGAGTTTGTTGAAGGCGCGGGCGATCAGTGGCGCTAATTCGATAGCCGCAAAATATTGTGCTACAGGCAGAGCTTCTTGTGGATAGCGTGAAAAGGAGTGAATAAAACCCTGTAACCCAGCGAGTTGCAGGTGCGTCATGACAAACTCGACACCGACGTGTGGCTCTTTACTGAGGACATTCCACGCCTGCGCTGTTTTTTCGATAGGCAGGGCGGCTAACATGTAAAGCTGCCATTCCCGTTGATAGGAGTGCCAGAAGGTTTTAAATTCGCTGATTAGCGCAGAATAATCTCCCCTCTGCCAGAGTTCTACAACAGCATCAGACGCTTTCATATACTGGCCATTATTCCAGCGATTGAAACCCAGACGTGTCAGGTAGTTCTGAATATCCTCTTTTTGGCCGATGTCTATTTGATGTGCGTGCCAGCGATGCCTTGCATGAATCTCTTTTTCTGCCGTCTCGGTCAATGTGCAGCATGACTCCAGCGGTAATGGCGTTAAATACAATACCGGCATTACAGATTTTTTCTTTTTCGAAAGCCAGGGCGGTGAGACTAATACGGCAGGCAGCATATCGGCGCTGGCATGGTTTGAGGGCTGTGTCAGTTGTTGCTGGCATGATTTCAGTACGGCAACTGCGGGTGTTGAGAGCCAGGGAGTGACCTGTTCTGCTAGTGCCGGTTGCGAGATAAGCATCGTCATTAGCATAATGCGCCAACTATTCTCTTCTTTTTGCGCAAGAAGTTCCGCCAGTGCCGCCAGTGCCGTGTGTGGGAACGCAGTGCAAGCCTTAGTCATTCGTTCATGGCAGCGTTTAGTTTTGCCAGACACACGTATAAGTAGCATTAATGCTTGTGGGTGATTGATCTCTGCGAGAATACTTCCGCAAAGATCAGCATAAGCATAGGGGGCGAAGCGAGCGATTCCGGCAATCCCTTGCTCCTGCAAAACGGTGACATTCCAGATGCAACCATGGTAATAGTCATTAAAAAGGTCGTACGCGCAATAAGATTCCAGTGCTTTGAGCAACGAAGATTCTTGTACAACAAGTTTCAGCCATTCAACAGTTTGGATATTTTTCTGCTCCAGTAACCGTCGTGCGATTTCTTCTGCAATCTCCGGGCGTTCCGGTAGCATTAGCGCTACCATCGGTTGTTGAACGGGAGGAATATCAGGTAAAGCTGTAATGAATTTATCTACACAGCGTTGCCACAAAGTTTCTTCTGCAAGAGCCAAATGCTTACGCAGTCGAACGTCAAAGGGGGTAACACAATGTGCATGGTTTAATAATGGCTGAAAAGTAATGTGTATGCTTGTTCTGTGATAAGTGCAATCGAACGAGATATATTGCATGGCAATAAACATATCCACGGCAAATTCTAGTCCGTAGACATAGACAATTTCATCCATGAGTTCAGGGCATTCGCCCCAGAATTTACGTGAAACCAGAACAACCTGTACAGCCAACGCAGCAGGAGAAAGTGGACCATTAGCGAGAGCTTCATTGATATTCTGCTGCCAGTTAGCAGAACATGCACTGAAATCGTATGTTGTTAATTTTCCTGATAGATTATGAATATCCTGACCTAAATTCATAAGGAGGCTGTCTTGTGGTTCGCTTACAGCATCCCCAGGAAAACGTCGGGAAGGTAAGGCCTCCTGAGACTTTTTCTCCGATAGGTGGTTAGGGGAATCATCTGTCAGCCACGGGCATGGTGTCTCAGCAGGTTCAACAACCATACTTTGGTCAAATACGACTGTGGTTTCTGCCTCGTCAGCTGTATCTACTTCGATCGTTTCTATTTTGATTGCGGGTTGGGATGGTGAAGATAATTCTTCCACATACCCCTTCTTCACCTTCTCCGCAATCAGCTTCAGTTCCGCTTTTGCCGCTGCCGCAGCATCCGCAAAGCTTTTTACCTGGTTTTGCCCTTTGGTGCCAACTTTTCCCCAACAGATATGCAACTCGTTTCCCTGTTGCTCCACCGCCCAGAATTTATGTGATTTTTCGTCCTGAAAGATAAAGTGCCTCATTCTGCATCCCTGTAATTTTATCCAGTTGAATGCTGATGCTACCAGTATTTATGCGGGTTAGAGAGAGACAAAATCGCAAGAAAACAACTTTAGGAATTTATAAAGAAAAGGCGCTGTCGATGCAGCGCCTTGAAGGGGGATTATTTCACCTGATGACCCGGTTTAGCGCCAGCATCCGGGCTTAGCAGGAAAATATCTTTCCCGCCAGGACCGGCAGCCATCACCATGCCTTCGGAGATACCGAAGCGCATTTTACGTGGTGCCAGGTTAGCCACCATAATGGTATGACGACCAATCAGTGCCTGCGGATCCGGGTAAGCAGAACGAATGCCGGAGAAGACATTGCGTTTTTCACCGCCGAGATCCAGCGTCAGGCGCAGCAGTTTGTCAGAACCTTCAACAAACTCTGCGTTTTCGATCAACGCCACGCGCAGGTCAACTTTGGCGAAGTCGTCAAAGGTGATGGTTTCCTGAATCGGATCATCTGCCAGTGGGCCAGTTACTGGCGTGGCAGCTGCTTTCACTTCTTCTTTAGACGCTTCCACCAGTGCTTCAACCTGCTTCATGTCAATACGGTTATACAGCGCCTTGAACGGATTCACTTTGTGGCCCAGCAGCGGTTGCTGGATACCATGCCAGGTCAGTTCTGTATTGAGGAATGCTTCTGCACGCTCGGTCAGTTTCGGCAGTACCGGCTTCAGGTAAGTCATCAGCACGCGGAACAGGTTTATGCCCATCGAGCAAATTGCCTGCAGGTCGGCATCGCGTCCTTCCTGTTTCGCCACCACCCACGGAGCCTGTTCATCGACATAACGGTTAGCCAGATCTGCCAGCGCCATGATTTCGCGGATCGCTTTACCAAATTCGCGGCTTTCCCACGCTTCACCAATCACTTCAGCGGCATCCGTGAAGGTTTTGTACAACTGCGGGTCAGCCAGTTCGCTTGCCAGCACGCCGTCAAAACGCTTGTTGATAAAGCCAGCATTACGGGATGCCAGGTTAACCACTTTATTCACGATATCGGCATTCACACGCTGAACGAAATCTTCCAGGTTGAGATCGATATCATCAATGCGCGAAGAGAGTTTCGCAGTGTAGTAGTAACGCAGGCTGTCAGCATCAAAATGATTCAGCCAGGTGCTGGCTTTAATAAAGGTGCCGCGAGACTTGGACATCTTCGCGCCGTTCACCGTCACATAGCCATGAACAAACAGGTTAGTCGGCTTGCGGAAGTTGCTGCCTTCCAGCATGGCAGGCCAGAACAGGCTGTGGAAGTAAACGATATCTTTACCGATGAAGTGGTACAGCTCGGCGGTGGAATCTTTCTTCCAGTATTCATCGAAGCTGGTGGTGTCGCCGCGTTTGTCGCACAGATTCTTGAAGGAACCCATGTAGCCAATCGGCGCATCCAGCCAGACGTAGAAATATTTGCCCGGTGCGTTCGGAATTTCAAAACCGAAGTACGGCGCATCGCGGGAGATATCCCACTGTTGCAGGCCAGATTCAAACCACTCCTGCATTTTGTTTGCCACTTGCTCCTGCAACGCGCCGCTGCGGGTCCATGCCTGCAGCATTTCGCTGAAAGAGGGCAGATCAAAGAAGAAGTGTTCAGAATCACGCATTACCGGGGTAGCACCAGAAACCACCGATTTCGGCTCGATCAGTTCAGTCGGGCTGTAGGTCGCGCCGCAGACTTCGCAGTTATCGCCGTATTGATCCGGGGATTTACATTTCGGGCAGGTGCCTTTTACAAAACGGTCCGGCAGGAACATGCCTTTTTCCGGATCGTACAGCTGAGAGATGGTGCGGTTTTTAATAAAACCGTTTTCTTTCAGGCGAGAGTAGATAAGTTCTGACAACTGGCGATTCTCTTCGCTGTGCGTCGAGTGATAGTTGTCATAGCTGATGTTAAAGCCTGCGAAATCAGTCTGATGTTCCTGACTCATTTCGCCAATCATCTGCTCCGGGGTGATACCAAGCTGCTGAGCTTTAAGCATGATCGGCGTGCCGTGGGCATCGTCGGCGCAGATGAAGTTGACCTCGTGGCCGCGCATTCGCTGGTAACGGACCCAGACATCAGCCTGGATGTGCTCCAGCATATGGCCGAGGTGGATTGAGCCGTTAGCGTACGGCAGTGCGCACGTCACCAGAATTTTCTTCGCGACTTGAGTCATAGTAGGCATTACTTCTTAATAGTGAAAAGGGCTTAGATAGTACCAAATGGGAAAATGTTAAGTAAGTACTTCTCTATATTCTTCAGGTAAACTATCAACTGATGGTTTATCTATACAAAAAAGGAGTCGGGATGAACGAACAATCCCAGGCCAAATCACCAGAAGCCTTGCGCGCAATGGTCGCCGGGACACTGGCCAATTTTCAGCACCCAACCCTGAAGCATAACCTCACAACGCTGAAAGCGTTGCACCATGTCGCCTGGATGGACGACACGCTGCATGTGGAACTGGTTATGCCATTCGTCTGGCATAGCGCGTTCGAAGAGTTAAAAGAGCAATGTAGCGCCGAACTGCTGCGCATCACCGGAGCGAAAGCTATCGACTGGAAACTGTCGCATAACATAGCCACTCTGAAACGCGTGAAGAATCAGCCGGGAATTAACGGCGTGAAGAACATTATCGCGGTCAGTTCCGGTAAAGGTGGCGTGGGTAAATCCTCCACGGCGGTAAACCTGGCGTTGGCACTGGCGGCGGAAGGGGCGAAAGTCGGCATTCTGGACGCCGATATCTACGGCCCATCAATCCCTACCATGCTGGGCGCAGAAAATCAGCGTCCAACTTCGCCGGACGGTACCCATATGGCACCGATTATGTCTCATGGCCTGGCAACTAATTCAATTGGTTATCTGGTGACAGACGACAATGCGATGGTGTGGCGTGGCCCAATGGCGAGCAAGGCGTTAATGCAAATGTTGCAGGAAACCTTGTGGCCGGATCTCGACTATCTGGTGCTTGATATGCCGCCAGGCACCGGTGACATTCAATTGACACTGGCACAAAACATACCAGTAACTGGCGCGGTAGTGGTCACCACTCCGCAGGACATTGCGTTGATCGATGCGAAAAAAGGCATTGTGATGTTCGAGAAAGTCGAGGTTCCGGTGCTCGGTATTGTCGAGAACATGAGTGTGCATATTTGCAGTAACTGTGGTCACCATGAACCGATTTTCGGTACCGGTGGTGCAGAGAAACTGGCCGAGAAATACCACACGCAGTTGCTGGGGCAGATGCCGTTACACATCTCCTTACGTGAAGATCTCGATAAAGGCACGCCAACGGTTATCAGCCGTCCGGAGAGCGAATTTACCGCTATCTACCGCCAGCTGGCTGACCGCGTTGCAGCCCAGCTTTATTGGCAGGGAGAAGTCATTCCTGGCGAGATTTCCTTCCGTGCGGTCTGACGCGTATTAACCTTTTTGGTTGTTTTTCATACACCGCAGAGATGTTACATTGATGCGGTGTATTTGTTTTTGCCGCATTAATGAACACTTATTTAATGCTGCGAATATTCTGCGGACCTTCGTCCGAAACTCTATAAAGTCGATTGATCGTACAGGCAATGCTTCATTATCATCCTTCGTGGCTGTGTAGTGGATGTACAGCTATAGTTTGTTATGCACTCATTCTATCTAGGCATAACCTTTACTACAGGGATAACGTTCAATGAATAAGTACTGGCTGTCAGGAATTATTTTTCTTGCCTATGGAATGGCTTCTCCCGCGTTCTCTTCACAGACTGCCACATTAACGATTAATGGCAGGATCAGTCCCCCAACATGCAGTATGGCTATGGTTAATGGTCAACCTCAACAGCATTGTGGTCAGTTAACGTATGATGTTGATACCCGTCATCAGGTTTCTTCGCCAGTCAAAGGTGTAACGACAGAAGTGGTTGTTGCAGGTAGCGATAGCAAACGTCGAATCGTGTTAAATCGCTACGATTAATTTGCCACCCTGGTTTTTTAATCGGATTTAGAAAGCTGAAATCATTCGTGTGAATGATTTCAGCTTTTTTATTGATATCAATAATGCCATTTACAAAAATCTGCATTAATTAATAGATGTGATAAATATTTAATATGCTTAAGTATTTGTTGTATTTATATTGCAATAGTTAATTTGTTTTAAATCAATAAAACAATATGTTTACATTGCGGCAACTTTTTTGATGTGAGAAATTTGTTTCCAAGAGATACAGACTCTTAACAACCAAAAAATAAATTTTATTAAGGAACATATTATGAAACGTTCAATTATTGCTGCCGCTGTCTTTTCTTCTTTTTTTATGAGCGCTGGGGTATTTGCCGCAGACGTTGATACCGGAACATTAACCATTAAAGGGAATATTGCAGAATCTCCGTGTAAATTCGAAGCGGGTGGCGATTCAGTAAGTATTAATATGCCAACTGTACCAACCACTGTCTTTGAAGGTAAAGCTAAATACTCGACCTATGATGATGCAGTCGGTGTAACCAGCAGCATGTTAAAAATTAGCTGTCCGAAAGAAGTTGCTGGTGTAAAACTCTCGTTGATTACCAACGATAAAATAACCGGAAACGATAAGGCGATAGCCAGTAGCAACGATACCGTGGGGTACTATCTCTATTTAGGTGATAACAGCGATGTCCTGGATGTTTCTACACCTTTTAACATTGAGAGTTATAAAACAGCGGAAGGTCAATATGCTATTCCGTTTAAAGCAAAATACCTGAAGCTGACAGATAATTCAGTGCAATCAGGTGATGTGTTATCTTCTCTGGTTATGCGTGTGGCGCAGGATTAATAAATAAAATTTCAAGTTTCTCCAGGTAATAAACATGGCCGCTATCCCCATGGCGGCCTTTTAATTTAAGAGGCATTAAGATGAAAGGATTATTAGCTTTACTCATTTCTTCTATGGTCCTTCCTGCACATGCCGGTATTGTTATCTACGGGACGCGTATTATTTACCCGGCAGAAAATAAAGAAGTGATGGTGCAGTTGATGAATCAGGGAAACCGTTCTTCGCTGCTGCAGGCGTGGATTGATGATGGCGATACGTCGTTACCACCAGAAAAAATTCAGGTTCCTTTCATGTTAACGCCACCAGTGGCAAAAATAGGGGCAAATTCCGGGCAGCAAGTAAAAATCAAAATTATGCCGAATAAACTGCCCACTAATAAAGAGAGCATTTTTTATCTGAATGTTCTGGATATTCCACCAAATAGTCCAGAGCAAGAGGGCAAGAATGCACTGAAATTTGCAATGCAAAACAGAATCAAATTGTTTTACCGGCCTGCGGGTATTGCGCCAGTAAATAAAGCGACATTTAAAAAGTTACTGGTAAATCGCAGTGGCAATGGATTGGTGATAAAAAATGACTCAGCAAATTGGGTGACGATTTCGGATGTCAAAGCTAATAATGTCAAAGTCAATTATGAAACTATTATGATTGCCCCCTTAGAAAGTCAGAGTATTAATGTCAAAAGTAATAATTCGAATAACTGGCATCTGACCATTATCGATGACCATGGCAACTATATTAGTGACAAAATTTAATTGCAGGAGCTGCCTATGTTGAGAATGACCCCACTTGCATCAGCAATCGTAGCGTTATTGCTCGGCATTGAAGCTTATGCAGCTGAAGAAACCTTTGATACCCATTTTATGATAGGTGGAATGAAAGACCAGCAGGTTGCAAATATTCGTCTTGATGATAATCAACCCTTGCCGGGGCAGTATGACATCGATATTTATGTCAATAAGCAATGGCGCGGGAAATATGAGATTATTGTTAAAGACAACCCGCAAGAAACATGTATATCAAGGGAAATTATCAAGCGGTTAGGCATTAATACCGATAACTTTGCCAGCGGTAAGCAATGTTTAACATTTGAGCAACTTGTTCAGGGTGGGAGCTATACCTGGGATATCGGAGTTTTTCGTCTCGATTTCAGTGTCCCGCAGGCGTGGGTGGTAGAACTGGAAAGTGGCTATGTTCCACCGGAAAACTGGGAGCGGGGTATTAATGCGTTTTATACCTCTTATTATGTGAGTCAGTATTACAGCGACTATAAAGCGTCGGGTAATAGCAAGAGTACATATGTACGTTTTAACAGCGGGTTAAACTTACTGGGGTGGCAACTGCATTCTGATGCCAGTTTCAGTAAAACAAATAGCAATCCAGGGGTGTGGAAAAGCAATACCCTGTATCTGGAACGTGGATTTGCCCAACTTCTCGGCACGCTTCGCGTGGGTGATATGTACACATCAAGCGATATTTTTGATTCTGTTCGCTTCAGCGGTGTGCGGTTGTTTCGTGATATGCAGATGTTGCCTAACTCGAAACAAAATTTTACTCCACGGGTGCAGGGGATTGCTCAGAGTAACGCGCTGGTAACTATTGAACAGAACGGTTTTGTGGTTTATCAGAAAGAGGTTCCTCCTGGCCCGTTTGCGATTACAGATTTGCAGTTGGCCGGTGGTGGAGCAGATCTTGATGTCAGCGTGAAAGAGGCGGACGGTTCGGTAACCACCTATCTGGTGCCTTATGCAGCAGTGCCGAATATGCTGCAACCCGGCGTGTCGAAATATGATTTTGCGGCGGGGCGTAGCCATATTGAAGGGGCAAGCAAACAAAGTGATTTTGTCCAGGCGGGTTATCAGTATGGTTTTAATAATTTATTGACGCTGTATGGTGGCTCGATGGTCGCGAATAATTATTACGCGTTCACTTTGGGGACTGGCTGGAATACACGCATTGGTGCCATTTCTGTCGATGCCACGAAGTCGCATAGTAAACAAGACAACGGCGATGTATTTGACGGGCAAAGTTATCAAATTGCCTACAACAAATTTGTGAGCCAAACGTCGACGCGTTTTGGTCTGGCAGCCTGGCGTTATTCGTCGCGTGATTACCGGACATTTAACGATCACGTTTGGGCAAACAATAAAGATAATTATCGCCGTGATGAAAACGATATCTATGACATTGCCGATTATTACCAGAACGATTTTGGCCGTAAAAATAGCTTTTCTGCCAATATGAGCCAGTCATTGCCAGAAGGCTGGGGTTCTGTGTCCTTAAGTACGTTATGGCGAGATTACTGGGGGCGTAGCGGCAGCAGTAAGGATTATCAGTTGAGTTATTCCAACAACCTGCGACGGATAAGCTATACCCTCGCGGCAAGCCAGGCTTATGACGAGAATTATCATGAAGAGAAACGTTTTAATATTTTTATATCGATTCCCTTTGATTGGGGTGATGACGTTACGACGCCTCGTCGGCAAATATATATGTCTAACTCAACGACGTTTGATGATCAGGGTTTTGCCTCAAATAATACGGGATTATCGGGAACCGTTGGAAACCGGGATCAATTTAACTATGGGGTCAACCTGAGTCATCAGCATCAGGGAAATGAAACGACAGCTGGAGCGAATTTAACCTGGAACGCGCCGGTGGCAACGGTGAATGGCAGTTATAGTCAGTCGAGTACTTATCGACAGGCTGGAGCCAGTGTTTCAGGGGGCATTGTCGCCTGGTCGGGTGGCGTTAATCTGGCGAACCGTCTTTCCGAAACGTTTGCTGTGATGAATGCGCCAGGAATTAAAGATGCTTATGTCAATGGGCAAAAATATCGCACAACAAACCGTAATGGAGTGGTGGTATACGATGGAATGACACCTTATCGGGAAAATCACCTGATGCTGGATGTGTCGCAAAGCGATAGCGAAGCAGAATTACGTGGCAACCGGAAAATTGCCGCCCCTTTTCGCGGCGCGGTTGTACTGGTTAATTTTGATACCGATCAGCGCAAGCCCTGGTTTATAAAAGCGTTAAGAACGGATGGGCAACCATTAACGTTTGGTTATGAAGTCAATGATATCCATGGTCATAATATTGGCGTTGTCGGCCAGGGAAGCCAGTTATTTATTCGCACCAATGAAGTACCGCCATCGGTTAATGTAGCAATTGATAAGCAACAAGGACTTTCATGCACAATCACCTTCGGTAAAGAGATTGATGAAAGTAGAAATTATATTTGCCAGTAATAGTCAGGTGGTTCTATGAAAATTCGCATAATGCTATTTATATTAATGATGATGGTTATTATGCGGCATGTTATAGTGAGTTATCTGTTCAGCACAATTTGGTTGTTCAGGGGGATTTTGCACTTAGTCAAACACAAATAGCGACATATGAGCATAATTTTAATGATTCGTCATGCGTGAGTACAAATACTATCACCCCTATGAGCCCATCGGATATTATTGTTGGACTTTATAACGATACCATTAAATTAAATTTACATTTTGAATGGACCAATAAAAACAACATCACGTTGTCAAATAATCAGACCAGTTTCACCAGTGGTTATTCGGTAACGGTGACACCTGCGGCCAGTAATGCAAAAGTGAATGTTTCTGCGGGGGGCGGCGGTTCAGTGATGATTAATGGTGTTGCGACATTATCCAGTGCTTCATCATCGACACGCGGGAGTGCTGCAATACAATTTTTACTGTGTTTATTCGGTGGCAAGTCATGGGATGCATGTGTAAATAGCTACAGAAATGCATTGGCACAAAATGCAGGTGTCTATTCCTTTAATCTGACATTGTCATACAACCCGATAACCACAACCTGCAAACCGGACGATTTATTAATTACTTTAGAGAGTATTCCCGTTTCACAATTACCAGCCACAGGTAACAAAGCAACAATAAATAGTAACAAAGGGGATATTGTTCTGCGTTGTAAAAACTTATTAGGTCAACAAAATCAAACATCACGGAAAGTGCAGGTGTATTTATCAAGTTCTGACTTGTTAAACAACAGCAACACGATACTTAAAGGTGCAAAAGATAATGGCGTAGGATTTGTTCTTGAAAGTAATGGTTCGTCAGTCACACTTTTAAATATCACTGACAGCAGTAAAGGATACACAAATTTAAAAGAAATTGCGGCGAAGTCAAAACTTACAGATACAACGGTTTCAATTCCGATAACAGCCAGTTACTACGTCTACGATACAAACAAAGTAAAATCTGGCGCACTACAGGCAACCGCATTAATCAACGTGAAATACGACTAATAACAAGCAAGACGAGCAAGTGGCTAATAATAAAAAATAACAAGGTGTCTGCATTTCCCCCTCATGATGAGGGGGCTTTTTTTAGCGATGATAAAAAATCTCACCGTCGTAGGCTTTAATGATTTTACCGTCGGTGTCGCTGATCAACACGTACGCGCCACCCATATAGGTCCAGTGCGTCCCGGCATCAGGCGCGGGCAGGTTACGTAACTGCCACTGCTTAATGTTGTACTCATCGGTGCGGTACATCTCTGGGACGGTATCGCCTGGTTTGAAATGCTTAAAGTCAGCAATGAAACTGCTTAACTCATACTTAGAAATTCCCGAGGTATTGGTCGAACCCGCGGTGGCTGGTGCGGCCCAGGCGGCACTGGTAACCAGCAAAAGCGCACCCAGCAACATCTTATTTTTAATGGTCATAAACTCTCCACTTTGGGGATCTGTAATATCAGTCGCATATCTTTCCTGCCATACAATATAACTGACAAGCGATATTTTGTTAGTGATCCCATGATTTCGTAAAAAGTGTAAATGAAAGGATGCCCTAAAAGCATCCTTAGCGAGCAGAGAGTCAGCGGAAATAGCTGATTTAAGAATCATTCTGGGCTGAAGATAACATGCAAGCCTAAAGGATTGAGTTATCGCATTATGCCCATGAAGCCATGTACGCCCATATACACACCAACTAAGCCAATCAACAGACTGGAAAAATAGGGAGCGCGTTTAGCGAGAGTGTTAAATCCGCTCCAGCGTTTTGCGACCTGCTGAACGCTGATTGCTGCGCCAACGCCTACGGTGACCAGCGTTAACGCCAGGCCAATGCTGAAACTGACGACCAGTGTTGCGCCCAGTGTCAGGGCTTTCAACTGAATGCAAATCAACAGCACGGTAATTGCTGCCGGGCAGGGGATAAGACCACCTGTTAAGCCAAATAGCAAAATTTGCCAGTTGGTGACCTCTCTACCATCAAAGCGTCGTTTAATGTCATTGGCATGGGCTCGTGCATGGGCATCCTGATACTCGCCATGTTCGTGATGGTGATGATGTCCATGGTCGTGGTGATCTTCGTGATCGTGGTGATGATGCTCATGATCATGCTCGTGCATATTCTCCAGCCAGTTGCGTTCGCCGCGCCAGGTACGCCAGAACATCCAGAACGCGGTGCCAATAATGATCACTGCGGAAATCAACTGGAGCCACGGTTCTGCTGATTGAGCAGTAAAGCGTTTGCTGATCACCATCCCGCCAAAGGCAATCAACCAGACCACTGCGGTATGCGAAATGGTTGCTGCCAGTCCGAGCATCACCGCCTGTTTAATGGTGCCTTTGATGGCGATGATAAACGCCGCCATCATCGTTTTTGAATGCCCTGGTTCCAGGCCATGAAGCGCACCAAGTAAGATGGCGCTGGGGATGAAGAACCAGGCGTTTCCTTGCTGAAGAAGAGTTGTAAATTCGGTCATGATAATAATTCTTAGTATTAATTCGGCAATCTGATTCTACTCCCCCCCAGTACCTGATACTACCCCCCAGTAGATTAATAGTGCTATGATTTTTCATATTCTTGTTAACCAGGTGTTGCCATGTCTCATACAATCCGTGATAAACAGAAACTGAAAGCGCGTGCCAGTAAGATTCAGGGCCAGGTCGTGGCGCTCAAGAAAATGCTCGACGAGCCGCACGAATGCGCTGCAGTTTTACAACAGATTGCTGCTATCCGTGGCGCGGTAAACGGTCTGATGCGGGAAGTGATTAAAGGTCATCTGACGGAACACATCGTTCACCAGGGGGATGAGCTAAAACGTGAAGAAGATCTGGATGTCGTTCTGAAGGTGCTGGATTCTTATATCAAATAATTTATTAACGCGATTGTAAAACTGCGGTTTTTACTCGTTTACAACGCGTGCGCTGGACATTACCATCCTCCTCTGCGATTTATCATCGCAACCAAACGACTCGGGGTGCCCTTCTGCGTGAAGGCTGAGAAATACCCGTATCACCTGATCTGGATAATGCCAGCGTAGGGAAGTCACGGACCACCAGGTCATTGCTTCTTCACGTTATGGCAGGAGCAAACTATGCAAGTCGACCTGCTGAGTTCCGCGCAATCTGCGCACGCGTTACACCTTTTTCACCAACATTCCCCTCTTGTGCACTGCATGACCAACGATGTGGTGCAAACCTTTACTGCCAATACCTTGCTGGCGCTCGGTGCATCGCCAGCGATGGTTATCGAAACCGAAGAGGCCAGTCAGTTTGCGGCTATCGCCAGTGCGTTGCTGATTAACGTTGGCACGCTGACGCAGCCACGCGCACAGGCGATGCGTGCCGCCGTTGAACAGGCAAAACGCTCTCAAACACCCTGGACGCTTGATCCAGTAGCGGTTGGTGCACTCGACTATCGCCGCCGTTTTTGTCTGGAACTTCTGTCTCATAAGCCAACCGCCATACGTGGTAATGCTTCGGAAATCATGGCATTAGCTGGCATTGCTAATGGCGGACGGGGAGTGGATACCACTGACGCCGCAGCTAATGCGATACCCGCTGCACAAACACTGGCACGGGAAACTGGCGCAATCGTCGTGGTCACAGGCGAGGTGGATTATGTTACCGATGGTCGTCGCACCGTTGTCATTCACGGTGGCGATCCGCTAATGACCAAAGTGGTAGGAACTGGCTGTGCATTATCGGCGGTTGTCGCTGCCTGTTGTACGCTACCAGGCGATACGCTGGAAAATATCGCATCTGCCTGTCACTGGATGAAACAAGCCGGAGAACGCGCAGTCGCCAGTAGCGAGGGGCCAGGCAGTTTTGTTCCACATTTCCTTGATGCGCTCTGGCAATTGACGCAGGAGGTGCAGGCATGAAACGAATTAACGCTCTGACGATTGCCGGTACTGATCCGAGTGGTGGTGCGGGGATTCAGGCCGATCTTAAAACCTTCTCGGCACTTGGCGCTTATGGTTGCTCAGTGATTACTGCACTGGTGGCGCAAAATACCCGTGGCGTACAGTCGGTGTATCGCATTGAGCCTGATTTTGTCGCCGCCCAGCTCGATTCGGTGTTCAGCGATGTGCGAATCGACACCACTAAAATCGGTATGTTGGCGGAAACCGATATTGTTGAAGCGGTGGCAGAACGGTTGCAACGTTATCAGATCCAAAACGTGGTACTCGACACCGTTATGCTGGCAAAAAGCGGCGACCCACTGCTTTCACCTTCGGCAGTTGCCACGCTACGCAGTCGATTATTGCCACAGGTTTCATTAATAACGCCAAACTTGCCCGAAGCAGCCGCCTTGCTCGACGCGCCACACGCGCGCACCGAACAGGAAATGCTGGAACAAGGGCGATCGCTGTTGGCGATGGGCTGTGGAGCAGTGCTAATGAAAGGTGGTCATCTGGATGATGAGCAAAGCCCGGACTGGCTGTTTACCCGCGAGGGTGAACAACGGTTTACCGCACCGCGCATTATGACCCAAAACACCCACGGCACTGGTTGTACACTCTCTGCGGCGTTGGCTGCACTACGCCCGCGCCATACAAACTGGGCTGACACCGTACAGGAGGCAAAAAGCTGGCTTTCATCGGCGTTAGCCCAGGCCGACACGCTGGAAGTTGGTCACGGTATTGGTCCGGTTCACCACTTCCACGCGTGGTGGTGAGCACCTTACTATAGCTGCTTTGGTTATTGTCAGTCTTTGGCGCTGACATTCAGGGATGAAACCAATGCAGCTTAGAATCACCAGTCGAAAAAAATTCACCGCTTTATTATGCGCTCTTGGGCTAATTTCCATCGTTGCAATTTATCCGCGTCAGACGGTGAATTTTTTCTATTCGACAGCAATTCAGATTAAAGACTACATCCACTTCTACGGTTATCGCCCGGTTAAATCTTTCGCTATTCGCATTCCTGCCAGTTACACCATTCACGGAATAGATGTTTCGCGCTGGCAGGAACGGATCGACTGGCAGCGGGTGGCAAAAATGCGCGATAACGGTATTCGCTTACAATTTGCCTTTATTAAGGCGACGGAAGGCGAAAAGCTGGTGGACCCCTATTTTGCGCGTAACTGGCAACTAAGCCGCGAAAATGGCCTGCTGCGCGGGGCGTATCATTATTTCTCCCCGTCGGTATCCGCTTCAGTTCAGGCGCGATTATTTCTGCAAACGGTGGATTTCTCACAAGGCGATTTACCTGCCGTGCTGGACGTAGAAGAACGGGGAAAATTATCGGCAAAAGAATTACGCAAGCGGGTAAGTCAGTGGCTAAAAATGGTCGAAAAACGCACGGAAAAAAAGCCGATTATTTACTCAGGAGCCGTTTTTTATCACACGAATCTGGCGGGCTATTTTAATGAATATCCGTGGTGGGTGGCTCACTATTATCAACGTCGTCCGGACAATGACGGCATGGCATGGCGCTTCTGGCAGCATTCCGACCGTGGACAGGTAGATGGCATTAATGGTTCGGTGGATTTTAATGTGTTTAATGGCTCGGTGGAGGAGTTGCAGGTATTCGTTGATGGGATTAAAGAAACGCCTTAAATAAGAAGCAGTGATATACTCCCACCAGACTCCCTGGCAGGAAAAAGACAAATGGAACAAGCGCATACCCAGCTGATTTCCCAACTGAACGAACGTATTTTAGCGGCGGATAACACGCCGCTTTATATTAAGTTTGCCGAAACGGTAAAAAATGCCGTGCGCAGCGGGGTGCTGGAGCATGGCAATATTTTGCCCGGTGAGCGTGATTTAAGTCAGTTAACCGGCGTTTCGCGCATTACGGTGCGCAAGGCGATGCAGGCGCTGGAAGAAGAGGGCGTGGTGACGCGTTCGCGTGGTTACGGTACGCAGATCAACAACATCTTCGAATACTCGTTGAAAGAAGCGCGAGGTTTTTCTCAGCAGGTGGTATTGCGCGGGAAAAAGCCCGATACACTATGGGTTAACAAGCGTGTCGTGAAATGTCCCGAAGAAGTCGCGCAGCAGCTAGCGGTCGAAGCAGGAAGTAATGTCTTTTTGCTTAAGCGTATTCGCTATGTCGATGAAGAAGCGGTATCAATTGAGGAATCGTGGGTTCCTGCGCATTTAATTCATGATGTTGATGCCATCGGAATTTCTCTTTATGACTACTTCCGCAGCCAGCACATTTACCCACAACGTACGCGTTCCCGCGTTAGCGCCCGGATGCCGGATGCCGAGTTTCAGTCACATATTCAGTTAGATAGCAAAATACCGGTGCTGGTGATCAAGCAAGTGGCGCTTGACCAACAGCAACGGCCTATTGAGTACAGCATCAGCCACTGTCGCAGCGATCTATACGTTTTTGTGTGCGAGGAGTAGTTCCTCGCGCGTTGGCGCACAATCACCGCCCCGATGCCCGACAACCCACGACGCTACTGCATTGCCCAGTAATACGGCATCCGCCAGTGGCAGACCAGAGGCTAGCCCGGCAAGTACGCCACCTGCATGACTGTCGCCCGCCCCAATGGTGTCTACAACTTGCGTTCGAAATGCCGGAATGCAGCCAGAAGCGTCGTTGCTGAAATACCATGCGCCCTCTTTATCGAGACGAATGATCAACGGCGCGGCAAATTTCTCCTGCCATTGCTTGCCAAGTGTTGTTATCTCTGCGGATAAAGCAAAACGTTCGGCGGCAATCTCAGCCTCTTGACGATTGAGTGATACTAAAGGTCGACAGGCCATGATCCGCGCCAGTAATGCGTCCGGGATATCGCCGATACGTGGGCCAAAATCGATAAACGGCGTCACGTCTTGCAGCTCTTCCAGCCATTCCACTAACAATTCGCCGCAGGGCGAGCCCAGTTGATAACCGGAAAAATAGAGCAGGCTGCCAGGCGCAACGGTTAATCGTGCCAACCATTGGCGATTCCATTGATTTTCCACGCCGCTGAATGACATAAAAGTGCGTTCGCCATCCGGCTCAACCAGCGCCAGACACCAGCCGTTATCACCTTCGGCGTTATCGATCAGGCTGATTAAGCCCTCTTTTGCCATCCGGTTGCGAATAATCTCCGCCCAAACCCCCTGACCGAGCGGCAAGGCATTACCCGCTTCGATGCCGAGACGCTTTAATGCCACGGCAATATTCAGTGCACAGCCGCCAACGTTAACGCTCTGCTGTTTCAGTTCGATATCGCACCCACGCCAGGGGAGGGCATAAGCGTCGGCGATCACGTCAATGACCGCCGCGCCGACGACCATCACCGACTGACGCGTGGTTAATTCAGGCAGCAGCGTGTGTAATCGAGCGCCGCTCATACCGCCTCCCGTTGTTGACGATATTTCGCCAGCGCTGTGGCATAGCGGTTGAAATCAAGCTGATTTACCGCATCCAGCTCCACCTTTAACGCAGGATCGATAGCGTTAATGCCATGCAACGCGCCGCAGATTGCCGTCGCCATAGCACCGATGGTGTCTGTATCGCCGCCAAGGTTAGCGCACAGGACGGCGCAACGGTTCGGGTCGGTTTGTGCCAGTTCAACCAGCGCAATGGCGCACGGAACGGACTCAATAGTGCTGGTACCTGCGCCAACGACCTGGTAAAGCTGTTCGCTGGCGGATTCAGTGCCGTCGGCATTGCGCACAATTTTCAGCGCAATCTCCAGCCGCGCCGCCAGTGAGGCGCTGAACGTGGTCGTGCGTTTTTGCTGTGCATGTTGCGCAATTGAAGGCAGTGAATCAACAATCGCTGACCAGCTTTCTCCGTCAATGGCACGAGAAATCGCCCATGCGATGACTACCGCACCTGCAACTGCCAGATCGGATTTATGGGTCGGGCTCGACGCCAGCGCCACATCATCAATAAAGGAATCAACATCACGCGCCGGAAGCAAACAACCTAATGGCGAGACGCGCATCGCTGCGCCGTTGGTCACGCCGTTGTTTTCCAGTTCAGCAACGGGTTTACCGTCGCGAATGGCGTTGAGAGCAATCTTCGAGGTCGGACCTAGTACGTTTTTGTTAAAGGCATCGAAACGCAGCGCCCAGTCGAGAATATTACGCCCAATCAGATCCGGATCGATCTTGCCTTCACGTTCCAGTAACGCATCCGCCAGACACAGCGCCATCGAGGTATCGTCGGTGAATTCGGCGCGGTTAAAATAACAGGCTGCGTTATTCTCCTTTGGTCCAGGCAGAAAACGATCAATCCAGCCAAAGTGTGCTTTAACGCGGCTGCGTGGCCAAAGCTCGGAGGGCATCCCCATCGCATCCCCTAACGCCTGCCCATAAAGAGCACCGAGAATACGTTCTGTTTTCATTTAACTTCCCCTTGTGTCAACGCAATATCGCGATCATCGACCTTGATAGCCGTAATTTCGTTGTCGGATTCGCGGAAAAAAATCATGAACAGCACGGCGATAATGGCAATCATCACCGCGCCAAAAGTCCACATCCCGGACCAGTTGAAAGTCAGTCCGTTTACCGGTTCCTGATAAGCGAACATCTTTTCCATCATCACACCGCCAAGACGATAGCCGAGCAAACTGCCGAAGCCCTGGCAGCAGAGCGTGATCAGCCCCTGCGCAGCGGTACGCATATGCACGGGGGCTTTTTTATCGACATAGATGTAAGCGGTAACGTAGTAAAAATCGTAACTTACTCCATGCAGCAAAATGCCGAGGAACAGTAACGCGTAGGTGAAATATTCATCCGCACTACCGTAAATAAAGAAGCCATAGCGGATCGCAGCGGTGACCAGACCAAGCAACAATACCTTTTTGATACCAAAGCGTTTAGTGAAAAACGGCAATGCCAGCATAAAGAAGATTTCAGAGAACTGGCCGAGCGTCATCCAGCCGGTGGCGTTTTTCATGCCGACTTCTGTCAGATAACCGTTGGCAAAGATGTAATAGAACGCCAGTGGCATCGCAAACAGGAATGAACAGAAGAAAAAGACGAGGAAGTTTTTATCGCGCAGCAGGATCAGCGCATCCAGGCCGAGCATGACTTTAATGTCCATTTTGCCGGTGCTTTTTGGCGGCGTGTCGGGCAGGAAAAACGCAAACACACCGAGCAGAGCAGAACTTCCGGCGGTAATCAGCAGCGGGATGTTAGTCGGAGAGATATCGGCATAACCCAGCATTTGCGGCAAAAATCCACATGCCAGACCGGAGGCAATCCAGCCGATAGTGCCCATCACACGAATGCGTGGGAAATCACGCTCCACATCCGGCACGTTGGCAAAAGCGATACTGTTAGTCAGCGCAATGGTCGGCATATAGGTTAGCGAGTAGGCCAGCAGTAACGGGAAGAACCCGGCAAAAGTGGTCTGTTGCGCAGCGAAATACATCAGCGCCGCACCAGCGAACATCAATACCGCCAGCACTTTCTGCGCCGAGAAAAAGCGGTCAGTGATGGAGCCAACCAGAATTGGCGACAGGATCGCCGCAATGGCGGTACAGGCATACGACCAGCCAATTTCTCCGGCACTAAAACCGCTTTTACTTAACCACAACCACAATGGCACAAACCACGCGCCCCAGATAAACCATTCAACAAACATCATGAACGACAGCTTTGCTGTTGTTTTCATCTTTTAATTCCTTCATGACAGGTAATGTAAGGTACGCGATGACAATACCATTTAATAATACCTTTTAAATACCTTTGCGGTGAAAACTTGACCGCGGTAACATTTTTTCTGATGAATCGAGCCAACAGAAAACGCTGAAAAAACATCCAAAAGATGGAAAAACTCGCCTGTAACGACCAGGATTATGATTGCCCGCAAAAGGCGGGCCAGGACAATCCATAGCCGATATCCAATCGGAATTTACGGGAGCATAGTAATGACAGATATTGCGCAGTTGCTTGGCAAAGACGCCGACAACCTTTTACAGCACCGTTGTATGACTATTCCTTCTGACCAGCTTTATCTCCCCGGACATGACTACGTAGACCGCGTGATGATTGACAATAATCGCCCGCCAGCGGTGTTACGTAATATGCAGACGTTGTACAACACCGGGCGTCTGGCTGGCACAGGATATCTTTCTATTCTGCCGGTTGACCAGGGCGTTGAGCACTCTGCCGGAGCTTCATTTGCTGCTAACCCGCTCTACTTTGACCCGAAAAACATTGTTGAACTGGCGATCGAAGCGGGCTGTAACTGTGTGGCGTCAACTTACGGCGTGCTGGCATCGGTATCGCGGCGTTACGCGCATCGCATTCCATTCCTCGTCAAACTTAATCACAACGAGACGCTAAGTTACCCGAATACCTACGATCAAACGCTGTATGCCAGCGTGGAGCAGGCGTTCAACATGGGCGCGGTGGCGGTTGGGGCGACTATCTATTTTGGCTCGGAAGAGTCACGTCGCCAGATTGAAGAAATTTCTGCGGCTTTTGAACGTGCGCACGAGCTGGGCATGGTGACAGTGCTGTGGGCCTATTTGCGTAACTCCGCCTTTAAGAAAGATGGCGTTGATTACCATGTTTCCGCCGACCTGACCGGTCAGGCAAACCATCTGGCGGCGACCATAGGTGCAGATATCGTTAAACAAAAAATGGCGGAAAATAACGGCGGCTATAAAGCGATTAATTACGGTTATACCGACGATCGTGTTTATAGCAAATTGACCAGCGAAAACCCGATTGATCTGGTGCGTTATCAGTTAGCTAACTGCTATATGGGCCGGGCAGGGTTGATAAACTCCGGCGGTGCTGCAGGCGGTGAAACTGACCTCAGCGATGCAGTGCGTACTGCGGTCATCAACAAACGCGCTGGCGGAATGGGGCTGATTCTTGGACGTAAGGCGTTCAAGAAATCGATGGCTGACGGCGTGAAACTGATTAACGCCGTGCAGGACGTTTATCTCGATAGCAAAATTACTATCGCCTGATACGCCTTATACGAACAGCACTACCACGTATGACGGAAAAGGCGTTTACGTCGCATCCGGCATAAAAACACGCGCACTTTGCTACGGCTTCCCTATCGGGAGGCCGTTTTTTTTGCCTTTCACTCCTCGAATAATTTTCATATTGTCGTTTTTGTGATCGTTATCTCGACATTTAAAGACAAATAATTTCATTATATTTTGAAATCGAAAGCAAACGACAGAATATGAAAATGTACGTGGTATCGACAAAGCAGATGCTGAACAACGCGCAGCGCGGCGGTTATGCGGTTCCGGCATTCAATATTCACAATCTCGAAACGATGCAAGTGGTGGTAGAAACCGCTGCCAACCTGCATGCGCCGGTCATCATCGCCGGAACGCCTGGCACATTTACTCATGCTGGTACAGAAAATCTGTTGGCGCTGGTCAGCGCGATGGCGAAGCAATATCACCATCCACTGGCAATTCATCTCGACCATCACACGAAATTTGACGATATCGCTCAGAAGGTTCGTTCTGGCGTGCGCTCAGTCATGATTGACGCCTCGCATTTGCCTTTTGCGCAAAATATTTCACGGGTCAAAGAGGTGGTGGATTTTTGCCATCGCTTTGATGTCAGCGTCGAAGCGGAGCTGGGGCAACTTGGCGGCCAGGAAGATGATGTGCAAGTCAATGAAGCCGATGCTTTTTATACCAACCCCGCTCAGGCGCGTGAATTTGCCGAGGCAACCGGAATTGATTCCCTGGCGGTCGCCATCGGCACGGCTCATGGTATGTATGCCAGCGCACCGGTGCTTGATTTTTCTCGACTGGAGAACATTCGCCAGTGGGTGAACTTACCGCTGGTGCTGCATGGCGCGTCAGGATTATCGACTAAGGATATTCAGCAAACCATCAAACTGGGGATATGCAAAATCAACGTTGCAACGGAGCTGAAAAATGCCTTCTCGCAGGCGTTAAAAAATTACCTGACCGAGCACCCCGAAGCGACCGATCCCCGGGATTATTTGCAGTCGGCTAAATCCGCAATGCGCGATGTGGTGAGCAAAGTGATTGCCGATTGTGGCTGCGAGGGCAGGGCATAACGCACCTGCCATTTAACAAGGAAAAAATATGAAAACGTTAATTGCCCGGCATAAAGCTGGTGAACATATCGGCATATGTTCAGTCTGTTCTGCCCATCCGTTGGTTATCGAAGCGGCGCTGGCATTTGATCGCAACAGCACGCGCAAAGTGCTGATTGAAGCAACGTCAAACCAGGTCAATCAATTTGGCGGTTATACCGGCATGACACCGGCGGACTTTCGCGAATTTGTTTTTGCGATTGCCGATAAAGTGGGATTTGCGCGCGAGCGCATTATTCTCGGCGGCGACCATCTGGGGCCAAACTGCTGGCAGCAAGAAAATGCGAATGCGGCGATGGAAAAATCCGTCGAGCTGGTAAAGGCATATGTTCGTGCTGGCTTCAGTAAAATTCATCTTGATGCGTCAATGTCCTGCGCGGGGGATCCCATACCGTTAGCACCAGAAACGGTTGCGGAACGAGCTGCTGTGCTTTGCTTTGCTGCGGAAAGTGTGGCGACAGATTGCCAGCGTGAGCAACTGAGCTATGTCATTGGCACCGAAGTTCCGGTTCCGGGCGGTGAGGCCAGCGCCATTCAGTCAGTACACATCACCCAGGTTGAAGATGCCGCCAATACTTTACGTACGCATCAAAAGGCCTTTATTGCCCGTGGGCTGACAGAGGCGTTAACACGCGTGATTGCCATCGTGGTGCAGCCGGGCGTGGAATTTGATCACAGCAATATTATCCATTATCAGCCGCAGGAAGCGCAGGCGCTGGCGCAATGGATAGAAAACACCCGAATGGTTTATGAAGCACATTCTACCGATTACCAGACTCAGACGGCCTATCGGGAATTAGTTCGCGATCATTTTGCAATTTTGAAAGTCGGTCCCGCATTAACCTTTGCTTTACGTGAGGCGATATTTGCGCTGGCGCAAATTGAGCAGGAACTTATCGCCCCCGAAAATCGCAGCGGTTGCCTGGCGGTAATTGAAGAAGTGATGCTCGACGAACCGCAATACTGGAAGAAATATTATCGCCCGGGTTTTAACGATTCATTACTGGATATTCGTTACAGCCTGTCGGATCGTATTCGTTATTACTGGCCGCATAGTCGGATTAAAAATAGCGTCGAAACGATGATGGTGAATCTGGAAGGCATGGAAATCCCTCTGGGCATGATTAGTCAGTATCTTCCTAAACAATTTGAACGCATTCAGTCCGGGGAATTATCAGTAATACCGCATCAGCTGATTATGGATAAAATTTATGATGTTTTGCGCGCCTATCGCTACGGCTGTGCGGAATAAGGATGGTATATGACTAACCTGTTTGTTCGTAGCGGAATTTCTTTTGTCGATCGTAGCGAAGTTTTAACCCATATCGGTAATGAGATGCTCGCGAAAGGTGTGGTTCATGATACCTGGCCACAGGCATTAATTGCCAGAGAAGCAGAATTCCCTACTGGGATAATGCTTGAGCAGCACGCCATTGCAATACCGCATTGTGAGGCGATTCATGCTAAGTCGTCAGCCATTTATCTGTTAAGGCCAACAAATAAAGTTCATTTTCAGCAAGCGGATGATGATAATGACGTGGCGGTATCGTTGGTTATTGCGTTGATTGTGGAAAATCCGCAGCAGCAATTGAAACTTTTACGCTGTTTATTTGGCAAGTTACAACAGCCCGAGATCGTCGAGACACTAATTACTCTTCCTGAAACTCAGTTAAAGGAATACTTCACAAAGTATGTTTTAGATTCAGACGAATAAATCCCTCTGTAACAATAAAAAGGACTATTTATGAAACGCAAGATTATTGTCGCTTGCGGAGGCGCGGTTGCGACCTCTACGATGGCGGCGGAAGAAATTAAAGAGTTGTGTCAGAGTCATAATATTCCTGTTGAATTAATCCAGTGTCGGGTTAATGAAATAGAGACCTATATGGATGGCGTGCATTTGATATGTACTACCGCCAAAGTTGACCGTAGTTTTGGCGATATTCCGTTAGTTCACGGCATGCCTTTTGTTTCTGGTGTCGGTATCGAAGCATTACAAAATAAAATTCTGACTATCTTACAGGGGTGACCTATGTTTTCAGAAGTCATGCGTTATATTCTCGACCTCGGCCCTACGGTGATGCTGCCGATTGTCATCATTATTTTTTCTAAAATATTAGGCATGAAGGCAGGCGATTGCTTTAAAGCGGGTCTGCATATCGGGATTGGCTTTGTTGGCATTGGCCTTGTGATTGGCTTAATGCTGGATTCCATTGGTCCGGCGGCGAAAGCGATGGCGGAAAATTTTGACCTGAATCTGCATGTGGTCGATGTCGGTTGGCCGGGCTCTTCACCAATGACCTGGGCGTCGCAAATTGCGCTAGTGGCGATTCCGATTGCGATTCTGGTTAACGTGGCGATGCTACTGACCCGTATGACGCGGGTGGTAAATGTTGATATCTGGAATATCTGGCATATGACCTTCACCGGCGCGTTGCTGCATCTGGCAACCGGTTCATGGATGATAGGGATGGCGGGTGTGGTAATTCACGCGGCGTTTGTTTATAAGCTCGGCGACTGGTTTGCCCGCGATACCCGAAATTTCTTTGAGCTGGAAGGCATTGCTATTCCGCACGGTACGTCGGCGTATCTGGGGCCAATTGCGGTGCTGGTGGATGCTATCATCGAGAAAATCCCAGGCGTTAACCGTATTAAATTTAGCGCCGACGATATTCAGCGCAAATTTGGTCCGTTTGGCGAGCCTGTCACCGTGGGTTTTGTGATGGGGCTGATTATCGGCATCCTCGCGGGTTACGATGTCAAAGGTGTATTGCAGCTGGCGGTAAAAACGGCGGCAGTTATGCTGCTGATGCCACGGGTGATTAAACCTATCATGGATGGTTTAACGCCCATCGCTAAGCAGGCCCGTAGTCGTTTACAGGCGAAGTTCGGCGGTCAGGAGTTCCTGATTGGCCTTGATCCGGCGTTGCTGCTGGGGCATACGGCGGTGGTATCGGCAAGCCTGATTTTTATCCCTCTCACCATTTTAATTGCTGTTTGTGTGCCGGGTAATCAGGTGTTGCCGTTTGGCGATCTTGCCACCATCGGCTTCTTCGTGGCGATGGCGGTCGCGGTGCATCGTGGAAATCTGTTCCGCACCTTAATCTCGGGTGTCATCATTATGAGCATCACCCTGTGGATCGCGACGCAAACTATTGGTTTGCACACCCAACTGGCGGCTAATGCTGGGGCGTTAAAAGCCGGGGGTATGGTGGCTTCAATGGATCAGGGCGGTTCTCCCATTACCTGGTTACTGATTCAGGTTTTCTCCCCGCAAAATATTCCCGGTTTCATTATTATCGGTGCCATTTATCTTACCGGTATTTTCATGACCTGGCGTAGAGCGCGTGGTTTTATTAAACAAGAGAAAGCCGTTCTCGCAGAATAATTTTTACCTGAGGGGGAGTTTATCCCCCTTAACAATCAGGAGTTTTTATGAAATCAGTGGTGAATGATACTGATGGTATCGTGCGCGTTGCAGAAAGCGTCATTCCTGAAATTAAACATCAGGATGAGGTACGGGTAAAAATTGCCAGCTCGGGCTTATGTGGTTCCGATTTACCCAGGATATTTAAAAATGGTGCACATTATTATCCAATAACGTTAGGCCATGAATTTAGCGGCTATATTGATGCGGTGGGATCCGGTGTTGATGATTTACACCCTGGCGATGCGGTTGCCTGTGTGCCGTTATTACCCTGTTTTACTTGTCCAGAGTGTTTGAAAGGGTTTTATTCCCAGTGCGCAAAATATGATTTTATTGGCTCACGGCGTGATGGTGGATTTGCTGAATATATTGTCGTTAAGCGAAAAAATGTCTTTGCTCTACCCACGGATATGCCTATTGAGGATGGGGCTTTTATTGAACCGATTACCGTTGGCCTGCATGCTTTTCATTTAGCGCAAGGTTGTGAGAATAAAAACGTTATTATTATTGGTGCCGGAACCATTGGCCTGCTGGCTATTCAGTGCGCTGTCGCGCTGGGAGCAAAGAGTGTGACGGCTATCGACATTAGCTCAGAAAAACTGGCACTGGCAAAATCTTTCGGTGCGATGCAAACATTTAACAGCCTTGAAATGAGCGCGCCGCAAATGCAGGGCGTTTTACGCGAGCTGCGCTTTAATCAGCTTATCCTCGAGACGGCTGGCGTACCGCAAACTGTCGAACTGGCGGTAGAGATTGCCGGTCCTCATGCCCAACTGGCGCTGGTGGGCACGTTGCATCAGGATCTGCATTTAATATCGGCAACGTTTGGCAAAATATTGCGTAAAGAGCTGACGGTTATCGGCAGTTGGATGAACTACTCCAGCCCTTGGCCGGGGCAGGAGTGGGAAACGGCGAGCCGGTTGCTGACAGAACGTAAGTTAAGCCTGGAGCCATTAATCGCTCACCGTGGAAGCTTTGAAAGCTTCGCCCAGGCGGTGCGTGACATCGCTCGTAATGCTATGCCGGGCAAAGTGTTGCTTATTCCCTGAAACCGCGGGCCAGCGTGATGCTGGCCCGGTATTGTGCAAAACAGATCATTCACCAATGGTCCCCCTTCGTTTACACTAGCCACAATTGAATATGGGTAAATGACGATGAATTCATTCGAGCGAAGGAATAAGATCATCCAATTAGTGAATGAACAGGGAACCGTGCTTGTTCAGGATCTGGCGGGAGTATTTGCTGCCTCGGAAGCGACAATCCGTGCCGATTTGCGCTTTCTCGAACAAAAAGGCGTGGTTACGCGCTTTCATGGCGGTGCGGCGAAAATAATGTCCGGTAATAGTGAAACCGAGACCCAGGAAGTTGGGTTTAAAGAGCGATTTCAGCTCGCCAGTGCGCCAAAAAACAGAATAGCGCAAGCGGCAGTCAAAATGATCCACGAAGGGATGACCGTTATTCTCGACAGCGGAAGTACGACAATGCTTATCGCCGAAGGTTTAATGACCGCCAAAAATATCACGGTGATTACCAACAGTCTCCCGGCGGCGTTTGCCCTTTCCGAAAATAAAGACATTACTCTGGTCGTCTGTGGTGGCACCGTCCGCCATAAAACGCGCTCGATGCATGGTTCCATTGCCGAGCGTTCATTGCAGGATATTAATGCCGATTTAATGTTTGTCGGTGCTGATGGTATTGATGCGGTTAATGGTATTACGACCTTTAATGAAGGTTATTCGATTAGCGGGGCGATGGTCACAGCCGCTAATAAAGTGATTGCCGTTCTCGATTCATCGAAATTTAACCGTCGCGGTTTTAATCAGGTACTCCCAATCGAAAAAATTGACATTATTATTACCGATGATGCCGTGTCAGAGGTGGATAAACTGGCATTGCAGAAGACACGGGTAAAATTAATTACGGTGTAGTATTGTTCTGTATGCCGGATAAGGTGTTTATACCGCATCCGGCATTACGGATTCTCCCTGGTTCAAGAGAGAATAGTGTGATTAACGCAACAATGGGCAATCTGGTGGTAATCGACAACGCAACGCCGCCGGAAGTATTTCAATATGGAAGTTTTGTCCGCTCAACGGTTCGCCATCAAGATTAAAAGTGATTTCGTGTGGGGCTTGTATATCAAACCACGACGAAGCGCCTTCGATAATATTCGGGTTATCTTCGTCAGATTTTAATGTTGATACGAGAGCCGGAAGAATTTCATCGCCGGTAAAAATGCGCAGTTGCAGCAAGCCATCGTTAATTAACGCGTTCGGGCACAATTGCTGACCGCCACCGGCCTGACGCCCGTTACCAATACCAATGACCAGGGCGTCACCTTGCCAGTGAAAGTTTTCACCGCGGATCTCACAACGGTCCGGTTGCAGAGTATCCATGCGCATTAAGCCATGAATGATGTAAGAGACGCCACCCAGCGCGGCTTTTAATTTTTCCGGCGTTTCTGTGGTAATACGCGTCCCAAATCCGCCTGTCGCCATATTAATAAAACAGGTTTGTTTGTTGACCTGCGCCATATCTATCGCAATGGCGTCACCGGCAATTGCCAGTTTCAGCGCCTTATCCAGTGCCTCAGGAATCCTTACACTGGTGGCAAAATCATTGGCGGTTCCTAATGGCAAAATTCCTAGCGCGGGTATGTCATCCCCCTCACACTGAATCAACGCCGTAGAAACTTCATTAATGGTGCCATCGCCACCACCGGCAATCACCGTTGCGACGCCCAACTTCCGGGCCTCCTCTACATATCGTGCGGCATCGCCTTTCTCCCAGGTGACCCGCACATGGATCGTCATTCCTTCCTCACGCAACAGCATAATTGCTTCGCGCAATGGTAAATTGTCAGTACTTTTGCCATTAAGAATCAGTAAGCTGGCGGGAAGTTCTGCCATGATCGTATGTGCCTTTATGATTGGTCTGTAGATAGTGTAGAGCAGAAAAGAAAAGGTGGAGTCAGAACAGGATGAAAGTCGGAGGATAAAAAATCAGTTCAAGTATGGAGGATTCAGTGGTTACCACCAGGAGCTTGCAATGGGGACAGTGAATGTTAACGGTAGCCATAGGTAAATTTCAAAAAAGAGCATATACCTAATATTCAACTAAACAGTGGCATCTTCAATATACTATTAAAAATATATTAACCCCCCCATGGGGTTACCCGGAAGGGCCTCCGTGTATGTAATTCCTACTTATGTAGGAAATGTTGTACAGAACATTTATTATAATCCTATTCAATTATAATAATCATGCCATTATTATATTTTAACACCAGAGCGTGTCGTTGGTATTTAATGGGGGAAGGTAAGATGAAAAAGATAGCTGCTATATCATTAATTAGTGTTTTTCTTATGTCTGGGTGTGCTGTACATAATGATGAGACAAGTATCGGTAAATTTGGTCTTGCATATAAAAGTAATATTCAGCGTAAACTTGATAACCAATACTACACCGAAGCCGAAGCTTCTTTAGCCAGGGGCAGAATTTCTGGTGCAGAAAATATAGTAAAAAATGATGCAGCTCATTTCTGTGTTACTCAGGGCAAAAAAATGCAGATAGTTGACCTGAAGACAGAAGGTGCAGGATTACATGGCGTCGCTCGTCTGACATTCAAATGTGGAGAGTGAGAATATTTTTTGGTAAGCGTCAAACATGCGCGTTCTGGTTGTGCGTAGCCGGAATCTGTACGAGCACGATGCCGTTACGTGAAAGGCATCGTGTTATGAAGGGGGATTCTATCGATGTGGTCAATGGAAGACGGTGACCAGGATACGGCTTATGCATAAAAAATAAGCCCGTGTAAGGGAGATTACACAGGCTAAGGAGGTGGTTCCTGGTACAGCTAGCATTTTATGGGTTATGTTTTTCAGCGAAACGGATGATAACCTTAATAAATGCAGCTGTATGTGATCGGTTTCTAAGAATTTTCCATCCGGGAAAAATAATCGAAATTAATCACTTACCGTGGGGGTTACGCGTGGTTTCCCCGGAGAAATTACGCATCAGGAGCGCGTAATTTAGCTCAAGATCCTGCGGGACCGGGAGCCACACAGTATAACCATCGCCTGGTGCGACCGGCATAGCTTCACCTTTGGCGTTTTCCATGTGCTCAAGGGTAAAGTTAATGTTGCCTTGCGGCGTCATCAGCTCAAGGCTGTCACCAACGGAGAATTTATTTTTCACCGCTACCGCCGCGAGGTCGCCCTTGCGCTCACCGGTAAACTCACCAACAAACTGCTGGCGGTCAGAAACTGAATAACCGTATTCGTAGTTCTGATAATCGTCGTGAGTATGACGACGCAGGAAACCTTCGGTATAGCCACGATGCGCCAGACCTTCCAGAGTTTCCAGCAGGCTGGTATCGAATGGTTTTCCCGCAGCTGCGTCATCGATAGCTTTACGGTAAACCTGCGCGGTGCGTGCGCAATAGTAGAAAGATTTGGTACGGCCTTCGATTTTCAGCGAATGCACTCCCATTTTGGTCAGGCGTTCTACATGGGCGATGGCGCGCAGATCTTTCGAGTTCATGATGTAAGTGCCGTGCTCATCTTCAAACGCGGTCATATACTCGCCCGGACGCTGGGCCTCTTCGATCATAAACACTTTGTCGGTTGGTGCGCCGATACCCAGCGTCGGCTCAACATTTTGCACCGGAATCGGCTCGTACTTGTGTACGATGTTGCCAACGTCATCTTCTTTCCCTTCCTGGACGTTGTATTCCCAGCGGCAGGCGTTGGTGCAGGTGCCCTGGTTCGGGTCGCGCTTGTTGATATAGCCAGAGAGCAGGCAGCGACCGGAGTAGGCCATGCACAGCGCGCCGTGAACGAAGATCTCTACCTCCATATCCGGCACCTGATTGCGGATCTCTTCAATCTCTTCCAGCGACAGCTCGCGAGAGAGGATCACGCGGGTCAGGCCCATTTGCTGCCAGAATTTCACCGTCGCCCAGTTCACGGCGTTAGCCTGTACCGAGAGATGGATCGGCATTTCAGGGAAGTGCTCACGCACCAGCATAATCAGCCCTGGATCGGACATAATCAGCGCATCCGGCCCCATTTCCACCACCGGTTTCAGGTCACGGATAAAGGTTTTCAGCTTGGCGTTGTGCGGTGCAATGTTGACCACGACATAAAACTTTTTCCCCAGCGCGTGGGCTTCATTGATGCCGAGCTGGAGATTTTCGTGGTTAAATTCGTTGTTGCGCACACGCAGGGAGTAACGCGGCTGGCCCGCATAAACAGCATCTGCGCCATAAGCGAAAGCGTAACGCATATTTTTCAGCGTTCCCGCCGGGGAAAGGAGTTCCGGTTTAAACATAATTCTCTCGTTCTGATGACAGGTCAGATCCGCTTCACCTGATGAAGCGGCCAGGGGAGTGCCCCCACTTTAAGGGCGGGCATTGTAGCGCTGTAGGGGGGAGCTGGTAAAGCGCCGGACGCCAACAACCCACGCCCGGCATCGTAATTACGTATTGTCTTTCACCGTCTGGCTTGTGCCATTGGCTTTAACGGAGGCAATTCCGGTTTCACGAGATTGCGCGGTGGCGTACATCTGGCTGGAGCCGATAATTTGATGATTAGCGGCTTTCAGATTGAAATAGAATTTGCCGTTGCTTGCCGTTTTTTTCTCATAGCGTTCTTCTTGCGGGCTGTTGCTACGCACCGACGCGATGCCCTTTTCCGCAGAGGCTTTTGAGGTATACAGCTCGCTGGTAAGGATAGTCTCACCATTGCCCGCTTTTAGCACAAACCGAAATTGATTATCACTGCTTTTACTGAGTTCAAACCAACCAGCCATAATGACTCCTTGATTGAAATTGCGTATCGAAAACAGCATCTAAAAGGACTGTTTACCGATTAAAGTATGAGCGATTTTCTGGTGCCTGCCAGGGCGGAGAGATAATGTCAGTTTGCTGACCATGCGTGGGATTATGTTGCCGGATGCGGCGTGAATGCCTTCTCCGGCAGGTAAAAATGTTAAACGATGCGGCAGGCGTCGGCTTCCCAGCGGTAACCGACGCCGTAAACGGCACGGATAAAGGACTGTTCGGCGTCGAGAGATTCCAGCTTGCGGCGCAGGTTTTTAATGTGGCTGTCGATGGTGCGGTCGGTTACTACGCGGTAGTCGTCATAAAGATGATTGAGCAATTGCTCGCGGGAGAACACTTTTCCTGGTTCATGAGAGAGCGTTTTCAGCAGACGAAATTCCGCAGGCGTCAGGTCAAGCATTTTACCGCGCCATGAAGCCTGAAAACGACCTTCGTCGATAATCAACGGGCTTTCAGCATCCTGTTGCTGCAACTCACGCTGCGGTTTGCAACGGCGCAAAATGGTTTTGACGCGCGCTACCACTTCCCGTGGGCTGTACGGCTTACAGATATAATCATCTGCGCCAATCTCCAGTCCGAGCAGGCGGTCGATCTCTTCTATTTTTGCCGTCACCATCACGATAGGAATGTCAGAAAAACGACGAATTTCCCGGCACAGCGTCAAGCCATCGGTGCCAGGGAGCATCAGATCCAACAGGATCAGATCCGGTGGTGTCTGGCGCACATACGGCAGTACCTGATCGCCGTGGCTGATAAGCGTCGGCGCATAGCTCGCAGCACGCAGATAATCAATGAGCAACTGTCCCAGCTTCGGTTCATCTTCCACGATCAAAATACGCGGTGTGTTTTCGTCGATTGGTAACTCGGTCATACTTCTCTCTGTAAATCCCGTTCCAGCGGTAACTCTACTGTAATGCTTACCCCGCCAAAAGGCGAATGGGCAGCAATAATGCGACCATTATGTGCTTCAACAATGTTCAGGCAAATCGCCAGCCCCAGCCCGGAACCGCCGCTGGCTCGGTTGCGGGAACCTTCGGTGCGATAAAAACGTTCAAACAATTTTTGTAGCTGATCGTCACTGACGCCCGGCGCGCTGTCGGCAAAGGTCAGTCGCACCGTTTTGTCGTGCTGCCCGGCAGAGATTTTCAGGCTACCGCCGCTGTCAGTGTAGCGCAGGCTGTTTTCCAGTAAGTTATTGAATAACTGCATTAAACGGTCGCGATCGCCAAATACGGTAATACTGTCTGGCAGGGAAAATTGCAGTTTCAGGCCACGGCTGGCGAATCGTTCGCGAAATGCGCCGCCCGCCACTTCCAGCAGTGGGATCAAATCTACCGGTGCTTTTTGATAGGCGAGAGCGCCTTCATCAGACATCGACAACTGATGGAGATCGTCAACCAGTTTGGTCAGTGTACCGACCTCCGCCTGTAAAGACGCCACCGTCTCCGGCGTGAATTTACGCACGCCATCCTGAATGGCTTCCAGTTCACCGCGCAGCACCGCTAATGGCGTACGCAGTTCGTGAGAAATATCGGCCATAAAATCGCGCCGCATTTGCTGGTTTTTCTCCAGCGTGCTGGCAAGCTGGTTGAAGTCTTGCGCCAGTTTGCCCAGTTCATCTTCACTGGTGGGTGTCACGCGGGTAGTGAAATCGCCCGCCGCCAGTTTGTGCGTGCCGTCCACCAGCCGTTTGACCGGGGCCAACAGACCACGCGCCAGCAGAAAGGTGGCGAGTGCCGCGAGTAACGTAGCCAGAGCAACAATCAGCCAGCTGGTTTGCCGCTGTTGTTTATCGAAATTGATATCAGTATTGCGGGTCAGTCGCTCAACAGGGGAGGCAATCACCGCACCCACTTCCGCACCGTTGACCAGAATGGGTCGCCGTGTACCGTCAGGTGGAATCGGCGCTCGCGGACCAACCAGCACTTTGTTGTTTTGATCGACCACCCAGAACTGGGTACGCCAGCCGTGCGGCGGCATACCCGGGCCGGGTTTATCTTCCGAATTATCGTGTTCAAATGAACGCAAGATCTGAAAGACAAAGCGATCATTGTTGCGCAGGAAGCGCCAGTTGCCATGCTGCGCATACTGCTCGCCAAGCGCATCACTTAACAGTTGTAATCGCTGTTCATTACCATGCTTGATGTAATCAATAAAGCCACGCTCAAAACTGATACGCACCGCCCAGTGCATACTGATCAGCAAGACAATGCAGGTGGCGAAAATCGCCAGAAACAGTTTGCCGGTAATACCGGGTCGCCAGAACTTCATTGCGCGCTCCTTTTTCGCCGCGAAATAGCTACATTTTGATGCGTATCGTTCGGCACTCTGGCAAAGATGAACGCCGGAAGGGCGATGATAAACGCCATGCTAAGCCAGGTGTACATAAAGACGGTTTGTGTGGTGCCGCTGTCGACGCTGACATGCTGCGAACCAAAAAGTCCCAGCAACAGCCCGGCGATGGTGACGCCGATACTCATCGACAATTGCATAATCATCGACAGCAGACTATTGCCGCTGCTCGCCAGATTGTCCGGGAGATCTTTCAGCGTCAGGGTGTTCATGGAGGAGAAACGCGTCGAGTTGACCATCCCTTGTAAAAACAGGACGAACGGCAAAACGTAGTACCAGCCCAGCAGAGCGGTAGTCATAAACAACAGGGTGACCAGCGACAGACCCAGCGTGGTTGCCACCAGTACCCGACGATAACCAAAGCGATTCACTACCTGTACCACAATTCGCTTCATCCCCATGCTGCCGAGCACCATCGGGATCATCATCAGTCCGGCATGAAACGGTGAGAAGCCAAGGCCAATTTGCAGGAAAACCGGTGTCATAAAGGGCAACATGCCGCTACCGATACGTCCGGCAAAACTCCCCGCCAGGCCCAGCGAAAAGGTACGAGTGCGGAACAGTTTCAGACTGAAAAGAGCGCGGTTGTTATTTCTGGCGTGCAGCAGATAAAGCACCAGTGCTACCACGCCAACAGCGACCAGGCCAGTAATCGCCAGCGGCGATAAACCTGTACCTTTACTGCCATCCAGCGCCAGGGTTAATACCGCCATGCCAATCGCCAGCAATAAAAAGCCGGAGAGATCGAAGCGCCGCGTCTGCATGGTGTAGTTCGGCATTAACATTAGTGTGGCGATCGCGCCGATAATTCCCACCGGAATGTTGATCAAAAAGATCCAGTGCCACGACGCGTACTCCACCAGCAGGCCGCCGAGCGCCGGACCGAGCAGCGGACCGACCTGACCGGGTAACGTGACAAAGGTCATCGCCGCCATATATTGCTCGCGCGGTACGATTTTCATCACCGTCAACCTGCCGACCGGCACCATCATCGCACCGCCAACGCCCTGTAACGCGCGTGCCAGCAACAGTTCGTTCAGCGTGCCGGAAAGTGCGCAAAATAGTGAACCGAGAGTAAACAGCACGATGGCGGTAAAGAAAATATTGCGCACGCCGACTTTGTCCGCCAGCCAGCCGCTGGCAGGCAACATCACCGCCACGGTCAGCACATAAGAGACAATGACCATGTGCATATGCAACGGACTTTCCCCGAGGCTTTGCGCCATTGAGGGAAGCGCGGTGTTGACGATGGTGGTGTCCAGCGACTGCATAAAGAAGCCGAAAGCCACAATCCACAATTGCCAGCGGGTGCTGTCGGGAAGATCTGTCATTTACTCTGTTACCGTTTGTTTAGGTTTACGCGAAAAACGCAGCCGCAGACGGTCGAAAAAGAGATACACCACCGGCGTGGTATACAGCGTCAGAAGCTGGCTCATTACCAGACCGCCGACAATGGTGATCCCCAGGGGTTGGCGCAGCTCCGAGCCGTCACCGCCCGACAACACCAGCGGCAGCGCACCAAACAGCGCCGCCAGGGTAGTCATCATAATCGGGCGAAAACGCAGCAGACAGGCCTGGAAAATAGCTTCCTGCGGCGTCAGGTTACCGTGCCGTTGGGCTTCAAGCGCAAAATCGACCATCATAATGGCGTTTTTCTTCACGATGCCGATTAATAGCATGATCCCTATCAGGGCGATTAGGCTGAACGGGGCATTGAACAGCTCCAGCGCCAGCAGCGCTCCAACGCCCGCCGAGGGCAGGGTGGAGAGAATCGTCAGCGGATGTACGTAACTCTCGTAAAGGATACCCAGCACGATATACACCGTGGCGATGGCGGCGATAATCAGAATCACCTGCGAGTTCATCGTCTCCTGGAACACCTGCGCCGTGCCGGCAAAACTGCCGCGTACCGTCGAAGGCACACCAAGCTGGGTCATTGCGCGATCGATCGCCGCACTGGCGTCCGAGAGCGATTTCCCGGTCGGCAGGTTAAACGAAATGGTCGAGGCTGCCGATAATCCCTGATGATTCACCGACAGCGGAGCATTCGCCGGTTGCCATTTAGCGAAATACGACAGCGGGATCGCTTTTCCTTCGTTATTGATAACGAACATTTTTTCCAGCGCACTGATGTCCTGGGTATAGCGCGGATCCACTTCCATCACCACTTTATACTGGTTCATCGGCTGGTAAATGGTCGAGATCTGCCGCTGACCGAAGGCGTTATTTAACAGGCTGTTGGCGGCCTGCACGTCGATTCCCAGCCGTGCCATGGTGTCGCGGTCGTAAACCAGATTCATCTCCGCGCCGTTATCCTGCTGATCGGAGTTCACGTCCGCCAGTTCCGGCAACGTCGCCAGTTTTTTGCGGATTTTCGGCTCCCATTCGCGCAGTGCCGCCAGGTCGTCGGATAACAACGTGTACTGGTAGCTGGCGTTCGACTGACGCCCACCAACGCGAATATCCTGTACCGCCATCAGGAACAGATTCGCCCCCGGTTCTTTCGCCAGCTTTACGCGCAGACGGTCGATAATTTGCTGCGCCGTTTCGCTGCGTTCGTCGCGTGGCTTGAGGGTGATAAACATCATCCCACTGTTCACCCGCGAACCGCCGGTAAAGCCGGTGACATTATCCACCGCCGGATCGTCACGGATAATTTTCATAAAATCCTGCAACTTGCCGCGCATCGCCTGAAACGAAATACTCTGATCCGCCTGTATCCCGCCCATCAGTACGCCAGTGTCCTGCTCCGGGAAGAAGGTTTTCGGGATCGAGATATATAGCCAGATATTCAGCGCAATGGTGCCAAGCAACACCACGCCCACCAGACGGGTATGATTAAGCCCCCATTTCAGCGACTTACCATAGCCTTGTTGCAGGGCTACCAACATGCGACCAAAACCACGCAGACGCTTTTGCTCGCGCGGCTTGCTGGCTTTCAGCATCCAGCCACACATCATTGGCGTTAGCGTCAGGGAAACCAGCAACGAAATCCCAATGGCGACAGAAAGCGTCACGGCAAATTCGCGTAACAGGCGGCCCGGCAATCCGCCCATCAACAGTAGCGGCAGGAACACCGCCACCAGTGACAGACTCATCGATAGCACCGTAAATCCGACTTCACGGGTACCTTGCAGCGCGGCCTGTAGCGGTTTCATCCCCGCTTCCAGATGACGTGCAATGTTTTCCAGCACCACGATGGCGTCATCCACCACGAAACCAGTAGCGATGGTGAGCGCCATTAACGAAAGATTATTGAGACTGAAACCGCACAGGTACATCGCCGCAAACGTACCAATCAGCGAAACCGGCACTGCAACGGCGGGAATAATAGTGGCGCGACCCGAGCGCAGGAATAAAAAGACCACCAGAATCACCAGCGCCACCGAGATAATCAGCGTTTGCTCGACTTCCTCCAGCGAGGCGCGAATGGTGGGGGAGCGATCCTGGGCAATTTGCAGATCAATCGCCGCCGGAATGGTCTCCTGCAACTCCGGTAATTTTGCCCGGATGCTGTCAACCGTCTGGATAATATTGGCTTCCGGCAGCTTGCGGATCATCAGCAAAATAGCCGGCTTGGCGTTGGTCATCCCGGCGTTGCGCACATCCTGCACTGAGTCGGTCACCGTCGCTACATCGCCCAGACGAACCGCGCCGCCGTTGTTGTAATGAATAATCAGCGGCTGATATTCAGCAGCGGTTTTCAGTTCATCGTTAGTCTGGATCTGCCAGCGGTGAGTGCTATCTTCCAGCGCCCCCTGCGGTTTACGCACGTTGGCATTGCTGATGGCGCTGCGCACATCGTCCAGCGACACGCCCTGATTAAACAGCGCCTGCGGATTCAGCCCGACGCGTACGGCGGGCAGCGAGCTGCCGCCAACATCGACATCACCGACACCGTCGATTTGCGAAATCGTCGGAGCCAACTGCGTCGAGGCGAAATCGTACAGTTCACCCTGCGAATAAGTATCGGATGTCAGCGTGAGGATCATAATTGGCGCATCCGACGGGTTCGCTTTGCGGTAGGTCGGACGGCTGGGCATCCCGCTGGGTAGCAGACTTTGCGCGGCGTTGATCGCCGCCTGCACATCGCGCGCTGCGCCGTTAATATCCCGATCAAAATCAAACTGCAAAATAATGCGCGTGCTGCCGAGCGAACTACTGGAGGTCATTTCACTAACCCCGGCAATGCGCCCAAGTGAGCGCTCCAGCGGTGTGGCAACGGAAGACGCCATTGTCTCCGGCGATGCACCGGGCAGCGAGGCGCTGACCATAATCACCGGAAAATCGACCTGCGGCAGTGGGGCGACCGGCAGCATACGGAAGCCCAGTATGCCGCACAGGGTAATGGCGACCGACAGTAAAATCGTCGCCACCGGGCGGTAAATGAAGAGGGCAAAAAACTTCACTTACGCCTCCTCTTCATGACGAGCAAAGCGGCTTTTGGTCCACAATGCCAGGCGGTCGAACAGCAAATAAATCACCGGCGTGGTAAACAGCGTCAGCACCTGGCTGACTATCAGACCGCCGACCATGCCGATACCTAACGGACGACGCAGTTCCGCGCCGACCCCGGTACTTAACATCAGCGGCAGCGCGCCAAGCAGAGCCGCCAGAGTGGTCATCAGGATCGGACGAAAACGCAACAGACAAGCCTGGTAGATTGCATCGCGTGGCGACATGCCTTGCTCGCGCTCAGCAGCCAGCGCGAAGTCGATCATCATGATGGCGTTCTTCTTCACGATACCGATCAGCAAAATAATGCCGATAATTGCAATCACATCCAGTTCGCTACCGGCAATCATTAACGCCAGCAGTGCGCCAACACCTGCCGTGGGTAGCGTCGAGAGAATGGTGATCGGGTGAATAAAGCTCTCGTACAGAATGCCGAGCACGATATACATCGCCACCACCGCCGCGACAATCAGCCAGACAGTGCTGCCCAGCGCCGACTGGAAAGCGAGGGTGCTGCCCTGGAACTGCGTGGTGATATCCACCGGCAGATTCAGCGTCTTTTCGGTATCCATAATCGCCTGCACCGCATCGCCCAGCGAATAGTTATCCGGCACGTTAAAGGAGATAGTCGTTACCGGGAACTGATCCAGATGGTTGATGGAGAGCGGCGCAAAACGCTGCTCAATTTTGGCAATTGAGCTTAGCGGCACCACGCCGCCGTCGCTGCTGGTCAGGCGAATGGTATCCAGCGCCGCGAGGCCTGGGGTATTTTCAGTGTTGTGTTCCAGCACCACGCGATACTGGTTAGCCTGAGTATAAATAGTGGAAATCAGCCGCTGACCAAACGCGTTGTACAGGGCGTTATCGACGTCCGCCATGCTGATCCCCAGACGGCTGGCGCTGTCGCGATCAACATTGACATACGCCACCAGCCCTTTGTCCTGCCAGTCGCTGGAGACATCAGAAAGCTGTGGCAGTTGCTGGAGTTTTTCCATCAACTGTGGCACCCAGGTACTGAGCGCATCCAGTGACGTGGCCTGCAAGGTAAACTGGTACTGGGTGCGGCTGACCTGAGTATCGATGGTCAGGTCCTGCGTTGGTTGCAAGAAGAGATCGACGCCCGGCACTTTATCCACCGCCGTTTGCAGACGGGCGATGACTTTTTGCACCCGATCATCTCGTTCATCCAGTGGTTTGAGATTGATCTGTAAACGCGCACTGTTCAGCGACGGGTTAGTGCCATCAACGCCAACAAATGAGGTCAAACTTTGCACTGCCGGATCCTGCAAAATCACGTCCGCGACCTGGCGTTGCCGCTGGGCCATATTGGCAAAGGAGCTGGATTGCGGTGCCTGCAAAGTGCCCTGAATAATGCCGTTGTCCTGCACCGGGAAGAAACCTTTCGGAATGAACACCCACAGCAGCACGCTAAGCAGCAGCGTGCTGAGTGCCACGCTTAAGGTCAGCCACGGATGATTCAGCACTTTCGCCAGTCCACGACCATAGGCGGCGATTATCCTGTCGAACATTTTCTCCGAGGCTCGGGAGAAGCGATTCTGTTTACGCAGCGACTCCTGGCTGAGCATCCGCGCGCACATCATCGGCGTCAGAGTCAGCGACACCACGGCTGAGATCAAAATCGCGACTGCCAGAGTAATAGCAAATTCGCGGAACAGTCGCCCGACGATATCGCCCATAAATAGCAGTGGGATCAACACTGCAATCAGTGAGAAGGTCAGCGAGATAATGGTAAAGCCGATTTCACCCGCGCCTTTGAGCGCCGCCGCCAACGGTTTTTCGCCTTTTTCGATATAGCGGGAAATGTTTTCGATCACCACGATGGCGTCATCGACCACAAATCCGGTGGCGATAGTTAACGCCATCAGCGTCAGGTTATTGATTGAAAAATCGAGAAACACCATGACCGCGAAGGTGCCGATTAACGACAGCGGCACTGCGACGCCGGGAATGATGGTCGCCGGAATATTACGCAAAAACAGGTAGATAATCATGACTACCAGCGCGATAGCCATCATCAATTCAAACTGAGTATCATCGACGGATGCGCGAATATTGGTGGTACGGTCAGAAAGTACCGTCACTTTTACCGATTTCGGCAAACTCTCGGTGAGCTGTGGCAGCATCTGCCGGATGCTGTCGGCGGTGGAGATAATGTTAGCACCGGGCTGGCGCTGAACATTCATCACAATGGCCTGTTCTTTGTTAGCCCATGCGCCAAGCCAGCTGTTTTCTGCACCTTGCTCTACGGTTGCGACATCGCCCAGACGAATCGGTGCGCCGTTCTGGTAGGCGATGATTAGCTGGCGATACTCTTCGGCGGATTGCATCTGGTCGTTCGCGGAAAGCGTAACCGCACGAGAAGGGCCGTCGAGGCTACCTTTTGCCGAGTTGACGTTAGCGCCGGTAATGGCGGTGCGCACGGTTTCGCTGGTCAGGCCGAGGGCGGCAATCGCCTGAGCGTTAAGTTTGACGCGAACAGCCGGACGCTGACCGCCGGAAAGTGTCACCAGGCCGACGCCGGAAATCTGCGAGATTTTCTGCGCGACGCGGGTTTCCACCATATCTTCCACTTGCGTCATTGGCATGGCGGTTGAGGTGACGGCGAGCGTCATGATTGGTGGATCTGCCGGGTTCACTTTGCTGTAAACCGGCGGGTTAGGCAGATCGCTCGGCAACAAGTTGGTCGCAGCGTTAATCGCGGCCTGCACTTCCTGCTCGGCGACATCCAGCGGTAATGTTAGCTGGAACTGCAAAGTGATAACTGACGCACCGCCGGAACTTTGCGACGACATCTGTTTCAGGCCGGACATCTGCCCGAACTGGCGTTCGAGCGGCGCGGTAACGGCAGAGGTCATGACATCCGGGCTGGCACCTGGGTAGAGGGTGACCACCTGAATGGTTGGATAGTCCACTTCCGGCAGCGCCGAAACGGGCAGGGCACGATAACCGATAATCCCGGCGAGTAAGATCGCCACCATCAGCAGCGTGGTGGCGACAGGACGCATAATAAACAGGCGCGACGGGCCGCCTGTGCTGCTAGGAGGTAACACCTGCATCAGGAGCGTGCTCCTTTTTTCGCGTATTCGCGGCTGGTGACTTTCTCTTCCGGAGTGGTGGCGCTCTGGGCTTCCACCACTTCCACTTTCGCCCCTTCGGTCAGGCGATCAATGCCGTCTGTCACCACGCGATCGCCCGCAGAAATACCTGCGCGGATCACCACTTTCTGACTGTCCTGAATGCCCGGCGTCACCAGATGTTTGCTGACCTTGTTTTCGCTATTCAGCACCCAGACAAAATGGCCTTCGTTGCCCATTTGCAGAGCGGCGGTGGGGATCACCACGGCGTTTTGTTCGGTGTCGACTAACATACGCGCGTTAACAAACTGATTGGGAAACAGCGCATCATCCTGATTATTAAAGCGTGCTTTCACTTTAATCGTACCGGTAGTGGCATCGATTTGGTTATCGAGGCTTAACAGCGTGCCTTCACTTAATTTCTTCGAGTTGGTGCGATCCCAGGCTTCAACAACCAGCGGTTTTCCGGCTTTTTGCGCCTGTACTACGGTAGTGATATCGCTTTCCGGCAGGGTAAAGAGCAAATCGATAGGATGCGTCTGGGTGATCACCACAATCCCGGTGGTATCACCACTGGAGATTTGGTTACCAACATCAACCTGCTTGAGACCAACGCGACCATCGACTGGTGCGGTGATGCGGCTCCAGTCGAGTTGCAGCTGCGCGCTGGCGACGCTTGCTTCATCAGCCTTAATGGTGCCTTCGGTTTCACTGACCAGCGCCTGTTGGGCATCCAGCTCCTGGCGGGAGACGAGATTGGTTTTTGCCAGTTGTTGATAACGCGCCAGATCACGGCGGGCGTTGGCAAGCGTGGCTTTATCTTTTGCCAGTTGGCCCTGGGCTTGTGCTAATGCAACTTTGAACTGGCTGGGGTCAATTTCTGCCAGTAAATCGCCTGCTTTGACCTGCTGGCCTTCCTGGAAATGTAACGCCATCAGTTGACCGTCCACGCGGCTGCGCACCGTAACAGTATTAGCGGCGGTAATGGTGCCAAGCCCGGTGAGGTAACGCGGAACTGCCTGTTCTACGGCGGTCGCCGCCTGAACCGGGGCTAATGGGCCGGAACGCATACCACGGCGACCCCCCGCTGGCGATTGCTGCGCTTGTTTCGTCGCCCCTGGGGCTGCACTCCGGGAGTCATTGCGGCCTTGCCAAAACCAGAATGCGGCGATGGCGGCGATAACCACCACGATTACGATTACCCAAAGGGATTTATAACTACCTTTCATCGTTAAGAGTTTCTCTTCCTGAAACGTTTCGCGGAATGATACTAGTGTAGCCAGCCAATAAGGGAGAAAAATGGAGGAATTATGAAACACTATCGGGAATCGTCTGAATGGCGGGCACATTTGCGAGCACGCATCCAGTAATAACACAGGAAACTATTTTATCTACGCGTTAGCGATAGACTGCTTGCATGGCGAAAGGAGGTAAGCCGATGATTTCAGCGGGACGCTGAAACGGGAAAGCCCCTCCCGAGGAAGGGGCCATAAATAAGGAAAGGGTCATGATGAAGCTACTCATCATCGTGGTGCTCTTAGTCATTAGCTGGCCAGCTTACTAAGACTACCAGGGCGGGGGAAACCCCGCTCTACCCTCACTCCTGAAAGTATGCCTTCACGATAAGATTGTCAATCTGCAGGCTTTGCAGTCTGCGATCCTGCCAGCAAATATTCTTTGCGAGACGTTACGCAATAATCACACTGGAAACTATTTTATCCGCAAGTCAGCGATAGACTGCATACAGGGCGAAAGGAGGTAAGCCGACGATTTCAGCGGGACGCTGAAACGGGAAAGCCCCTCCCGAGGAAGGGGCCTTAAATAAGGAAAGGGTCATGATGAAGATACTCATCATCGTGGTGCTCTTAGTGATTAGCTACCCAGCATACTAAGACTACCAGGGCGGGGGAAACCCCGCTCTACCCTCACTCCTGAAATTATGCCTTCACGATAAGATTGTCAATCTGCAGGCTTTGCAGTCTGCGATCCTGCCAGCAAATATTCTTTGCGAGTCGTTACGCAATAATCACAGAGGAAACTATTTTGTTCACGCGTTAGCGATAGACTGCATTCAGGGCGAAAGGAGGTAAGCCGACGATTTCAGCGGGACGCTGAAACGGGAAACCCTCTCCCGGAGAAGAGGGCTTTTAATAAGGAAAGGGTTATGATGAAGCACGTCATCATACTGGAGATACTCTTAGTGATTAGCTTCCAGGCTTACTAAGAACACCAGGGGGAGGGAGAAACCTCTCCCTAACCCTCACTCCTGAAATTATGTCACTCCGCCCTTAGTGTCAATCGACGGCTCTCCGTTCTTGCGAGGCGAATAGCAAAATTTTCTGCGCCGCCGGGCCTAATTCTGAAAGTTTCTTCGTTTGCTCTTATTTCATTATTGCAATCGGTATGATACCGGGCCTCAATAATTCTCTAAGAAAGGATTTCTTATGAGCGAACAAATCACGTTTGCCACCAGCGATTTTGCCAGTAACCCGGAACCACGTTGCCCCTGCATTTTGCTGCTGGATGTTTCTGGTTCTATGAACGGTAGACCTATTAATGAACTTAACGCCGGATTGGTTACCTTTCGCGATGAGCTGCTTGCCGATTCGCTGGCCTTAAAAAGAGTGGAACTCGGCATTGTGACGTTCGGCCCGGTGCATGTGGAACAACCCTTTACCAGCGCCGCTAATTTTTTCCCGCCCATCCTGTTTGCCCAGGGCGATACACCAATGGGCGCTGCCATTACCAAAGCCCTGGATATGGTAGAGGAGCGGAAACGTGAGTATCGTGCAAATGGTATTTCGTATTATCGCCCGTGGATTTTCCTGATCACCGATGGCGCTCCAACCGATGAGTGGCAGGCTGCCGCCAACAAAGTGTTTCAGGGGGAAGAAGATAAGAAGTTTGCCTTCTTTTCCATCGGTGTTCAGGGGGCGGATATGAAGACTTTGGCACAAATCAGCGTTCGTCAGCCTTTGCCACTGCAGGGATTACAATTCCGTGAACTGTTTAGCTGGTTATCCAGTTCGCTGCGTTCGGTTTCCCGCTCCACGCCGGGAACGGAAGTTGTGCTGGAAGCGCCAAAAGGCTGGACGTCAGTGTGAGCTGGCGTCTGGTCTATGCATCAACCGTTGGAACGTCGCACATCAGCGCGGACTTGCCTTGCCAGGATGCCTGCCAGATGCAGGTTGCCTGGTTAAATGACCAGCAGCCATTATTGTCGGTATTTGTCGCCGATGGCGCAGGTAGCGTCTCGCAGGGTGGCGAAGGTGCGGAGCTTGCCGTTAATGAAGCGATGGCTTATATGATGCAAAAATTGCAGGGCGGGGAATTGGGGCTTAATGATGTCCTCGCAACGGATATTGTGCTGACCGTTCGTCAGCGACTTTTTGCCGAGGCGGAAGCCAAAGAATTAGCTGTTCGCGATTTTGCCTGCACGTTTATGGGATTGATTTCATCAGCTAATGGCACCCTGATTATGCAGATTGGCGATGGCGGCGTGGTGGTAGATTTGGGGCACGGTCTGCAACTGCCGCTCACGCCGATGGTAGGTGAATATGCCAATATGACACACTTCATTACTGATGAAGATGCCGTTTCCAGACTGGAAACTTTCACCAGCACTGAGCGTGCGCATAAAGTTGCAGCATTTACGGATGGTATCCAGCGGCTGGCGTTAAATATGCTGGATAATTCTCCCCATGTGCCTTTCTTTACCCCGTTTTTCAATGGGCTGGCGTCAGCAACGCAGGAACAACTCGATTTATTACCTGAATTGTTAAAGCAGTTTTTGTCCAGCCCGGCGGTAAACGAGCGTACGGATGATGATAAAACGTTGGCACTGGCGCTGTGGTTACCATGAAACCCACTTTATATACTGCTACTGGTGAGTGCGTTACGCCAGGCTGTGAACTGGGCAAAGGTGGCGAAGGCGCGGTTTATGATATCGAGGAGTTTGTCGATAGCGTCGCCAAGATTTATCACACGCCGCCACCCGCCTTAAAACAGGACAAACTTGCCTTTATGGCTGCGACAGCTGACGCACAGTTGCTGAATTATGTCGCCTGGCCGCAGGCAACGCTTCACGGTGGACGAGGCGGAAAAGTTATCGGTTTTATGATGCCAAAAGTTTCTGGTAAAGAACCGATTCATATGATCTATAGCCCGGCACATCGTCGCCAGAGTTACCCTCATTGTGCGTGGGATTTTCTACTCTATGTTGCGCGTAATATTGCTTCATCTTTTGCTACGGTTCACGAGCACGGGCATGTCGTGGGTGACGTAAACCAGAACAGCTTTATGGTAGGCCGTGACAGCAAAGTGGTGTTGATTGATAGCGACTCCTTTCAGATTAACGCCAACGGCACACTGCATTTATGCGAAGTCGGCGTGTCGCATTTTACGCCGCCAGAGCTGCAAACCTTGCCATCATTTGTCGGCTTTGAACGCACCGCGAATCACGATAATTTTGGCCTTGCGTTGCTGATTTTTCACGTCTTGTTTGGTGGTCGGCATCCTTATTCCGGTGTACCGCTTATCTCTGATGCGGGTAATGCGCTGGAGACGGATATTGCCCATTTCCGTTATGCCTACGCGTCAGATAATCAGCGACGTGGTTTAAAACCGCCGCCACGATCTATTCCGCTGTCGATGTTACCGGGCGATGTTGAAGCCATGTTTCAGCAGGCATTCACGGAAAGTGGCGTGGCAACCGCGCGTCCGACGGCAAAAGCGTGGGTAGCGGCACTTGATTTACTACGCCAACAGTTAAAGAAATGTACCGTTTCGGCAATGCATGTTTACCCCGGTCATTTGACTGACTGCCCGTGGTGTGCGCTGGATAATCAAGGCGTTATCTATTTTATTGATCTCGGCGAAGAGGTCATTACCACCGGCGGTGATTTTGTGCTGGCGAAAGTCTGGGCAATGGTGATGGCGTCAGTAGCACCACCAGCATTGCAACTGCCATTACCCGATCATTTCCAACCGACTGGCAGGCCGCTTCCTTTAGGCCTGTTACGGCGTGAATACATCATTCTGATTGAGATCGCACTGTCAGCGTTATCGCTGCTGCTTTGCGGCCTTCAGGTAGAACCGCGTTATATCATTTTGGTTCCCGTGCTGGCGGCTATCTGGATTATTGGCAGCCTGACAAGCAAAGCGTACAAAGCAGAAATCCAGCAACGTCGTGAGGCGTTTAATCGCGCGAAAATGGACTATGACCATTTAGTAAGCCAGATCCAACGGCTGGGCGGGCTGGAAGGTTTTATCGCCAAACGGGCGATGATCGAAAAAATGAAGGACGAAATTCTCGGGTTACCGGAAGAGGAGAAACGCGCTCTGGCAGCACTTCATGACACTGCAAGGGAACGGCAGAAGCAGAAGTTTCTGGAGGGATTTTTTATTGATGTTGCCTCTATTCCCGGCGTTGGCCCTGCGCGTAAAGCGGCGTTACGGTCTTTTGGTATTGAAACAGCCGCAGATGTTACCCGTCGTGGCGTTAAGCAAGTGAAAGGGTTTGGCGACCATCTGACCCAGGCGGTTATCGACTGGAAAGCGAGTTGTGAACGCCGTTTTGTGTTCAGGCCGAACGAAGCGGTAACGCCTGCAGACAGACAAGCGGTACTGACTAAAATGGCCGCCAAACGACATCGGCTGGAATCGACGTTGACTGTCGGCGCGACAGAGTTGCAGCGATTCCGCCTTCAAGCTCCAGCACGGACCATGCCGTTGATGGAACCGTTACGTCAGGCGGCAGAAAAACTGGCTCAGGCGCAGGCTGAATTAAGCCGTTGCTGAGCCAGTTTTCAATTAACGAAACACCACTTCCGCCCAGCGTGCCAGCCCGGCGGTGACGGAGCCAAAGTCATCGCCGCCTGCAATCGGAATGCCCGGCAACTGTTCTGCCAGCGCCTTTTTAATCAGCGGTGAACGGGCGCTACCGCCGGTCAGGTAGATAACGTCCGGTTTTTCCTGGGCGTTATCCAGGGCCAGTTGCACCTGTTCCAGAATCCGCGCCAGTGGCTGGCTGAGGGCGCTTTCCAGCCCTTGCTGGCTAATCAGCGTAGCCAGTTCATCGCTGATAAACGGCAGTGAGGCGCGGGTTTCCGCTACGCTTGAAAGCGCAATTTTGCTCTCTTCTGCGCTACGTACCAGGCGATAGCTTAAACGCTGACGCCAGACTTTCTGTAACAGGGCCACTTTTTCCGGTTCGCGGGCATCGCGTACCAGATCGTTAAGCAGACGACCGTTGGCACTACTGTAGAAATCACTTTGCGCAGGGACGTCGTTGATGGCAACCGCATTCCACCACGGCAGAATCGGCAGGGCGATGCCTTTTTCGGTTTCGCCCCCCATGCCCAGTAACGGCATCAGGTTTTTAAACGCCAGTGCGATATCCAGATCGTTACCGCCAATACGGCAACCACTGTGACCCAGCAGGCTGGCTTCACGATCGAGACGCGAACGCCACTGCGGCCCCATCAGCAGCAATGAACAGTCAGTCGTACCACCGCCGATATCCACCACCAGCACCCGTTTTTCTTCCTGCAAGGTGGCTTCGTAATCCAGCCCAGCCGCGACCGGCTCGTACTGGAATACCACATCCTTAAACCCGGCACGCTTCGCCGCGCGTTCCAGAATCCCCTGCGCCTGGGTGTTTGCTTCATCGCCGCCAAGCCCCTGGAAGTTGATAGGGCGACCAATTACCGCCTGAGTAATCGCATCCGGCAGCTGTGCCTGCGCCTGCTGGCGAATGTGCAACATCATTGCGCAGACCAGATCCTCAAACAGCGCTACCTGCTGCGGTTTTAAGCCGCTGGCACCGAGGAACGATTTTGGTGATTTCACAAACCACACTTCTTCTGGATCATCAATGTACTGTGCCAGTGAGGAAAGACCGAACTGCACGCTTTTCGCCGTAACATCGATATCTTCTTCGCGGTTATAACGAATCGCCCGACGCAACAGCGCCTGCGTTTCATCGTCGTCTGCCGGAACATCATGATGGCGGTACAGCCATTCGCTTACCGCTTCACGCGTTGGCGCGCAAAGCATTGAAGGCAGCAGCGTGCTGTCGTTTTCCATTTTCAGTAATTGCGGCTTACCGTCGCGCATGACCGCCACTGAACAGTTTGCTGTACCGTAATCAAAACCAATAAACACGAAATAATCCCCATGCCGGTGAAGAAGGGGCGTGACTTTAGCGAAATGTTGCCGTCGCGACAACCGGAATATGAAAGCAAAGCGTAGCGTCTGAATAACGTTTATGCTGAAAGCGGATTAACAAGGAGATGCGATGTATACCCTGAACTGGCAGCCGCCGTATGACTGGTCGTGGATGTTGGGATTTCTCGCCGCCCGTGCGGTGAACGGTGTGGAAACGGTCGCTGACGATTATTATGCCCGTAGTCTGGCGGTGGGCGAATATCGCGGCGTGGTGACTGCTATTCCGGATATAGCCCGCCATACTCTGCACATAAATTTAAGTGCAGGTTTAGAACCTGTTGCCGCAGAGTGTCTGGCGAAAATGAGCCGCCTGTTTGATCTGCAATGTAACCCGCAGATTGTTAACGGTGCGTTGGGCAAGTTAGGCGCGGCGCGGCCCGGATTGCGTTTACCCGGCAGTGTTGATGCTTTTGAGCAGGGCGTGCGGGCGATTTTAGGCCAACTGGTGAGCGTGGCGATGGCGGCAAAATTGACCGCCAGAGTGGCACAGCTTTATGGCGAACGGCTGGATGATTTTCCGGATTATGTCTGCTTCCCCACGCCTCAGCGGCTGGCAGCAGCCGACCCGCAGGCATTAAAAGCGTTAGGTATGCCGTTGAAACGGGCAGAGGCGCTGATTAATCTGGCAAATGCGGCGCTGGAGGGCACCTTACCAATGACAATTCCGGGCGACGTAGAGCAAGCGATGAAAACGCTGCAAACTTTTCCGGGTATCGGGCGCTGGACGGCGAATTATTTCGCCTTACGTGGCTGGCAGGCGAAAGATGTTTTCCTGCCGGATGATTATCTGATTAAACAGCGATTTCCGGGAATGACACCGGCACAAATCCGCCGTTATGCCGAACGCTGGAAGCCCTGGCGTTCTTATGCGCTGTTGCATATCTGGTATACGGAAGGCTGGCAACCAGACGGAACGGACGAATTGTAGGCCTGATACGCCGCATCAGGCGATGGGGAAGCACGCCTCAGTTAATCGCGAAATAACTGCTATTCACCAGCAAATCCAGCGGTTGGGCATCGGCAATCACATCGCCATAAATCAGATCGACGCCGATGCCAGAAAGCGTATCCATCACCAGGGGTAAAACTACTGGCCCGGCGATGGTCTTCATCCCGAGCCGCTGAGCGTGCCCCTGAATGATCGTAATCAGCATCTCATCCATCAAATTTCCCTGCACGTTGGCGCATAACTCACCATCAAGTAGCAGGTAATCTGCCATATTCGCTTTCAGCGAGTTGAAGATTTGCAGATCGCGGCCCACCTGACTGAATACGATCCGACATCCCGCCAGCCGCAGTTTTTGCACGTTTTCTGCGTGATCTAAAATCGCGTCTGCCGGAATAATCAGATGTAATAACCGTGGTGGTAGAGGGCTATTTTCCAGCTGCTCAATTAGTTCATTCACCAGCGTGGCGCTACTCAAACCGGCAACGGAAAGCGGGAGGGCGATGCTTATACCTTTACTGGCAACCGCTTTGGCGGCCTGCTGGAAAAAATCGTGGAATACCCGTCGGTCAAGAGCATGGCTAAGTGCCGGATCGCTGAAGCTACGACGAAATGTTTGTTCATCAATAATCTCGCCTTCGCAACTCCAGAGCTTAAGTGAAATCAGCCACAAATTACGCGCTTTCGGGATCCGCGGCGAAGCGACACCGTGGGCGATCATCATCAACTGATTCTCTTTAATCATCCGCCACTGTTCATCAAGCGACATCGCCGCCCGTTCGCTATGTGCGGTAGCTTGCTGCGGTTCGTAAATCGTCACCCGGCCCCGGCCACCATTTTTGGAGGCATAACAGGCGATATCAGCCTGCGACATCACTTCAGCCGCCTGATGATTGTTGTCATCAATCAAGGTAATCCCGGCACTGGCACCTACCCGATGTACACGTCCTTCCCAGATAAAGTGATAGTCATTCACGGCGCTGATAATGCGTGTAGCGATAAAACGCGCACTTTCGACATTACAATCTGGCAGCAGCAGACCAAATTCATCGCCACCGAGTCGCGCCAGCACGTCGCTGGAGCGCAGCATACTCAGCATCAACGACGCCAGTTCGCGCAGTAAAGCATCGCCAGCGGCGTGCCCGGCGCTGTCATTCACCGCTTTAAAGCGATCAAGATCGATAAACACCAGTGCATGTCGCTGATGTGTACTGTTTACCGTTTGCAGCAGGATACGCAGTTGCTTCTCAAAACTGGCGCGATTGGCGAGATGCGTCAGTGCATCATGGGAGGCGCTGTAGCTCAGCTGGCGCAGCATTTTGCGTGATTCGGTGACGTCCTGAATCACCAGAACCGAGCCTATATTGCTGCCGTCCAGAGTACTTAACGGCGTAATACTGTAATGCACGTCGTAGCTGCCGCCGCTCCGGCAGTGCAACACCACATCTTGTTCAATCGCGGAACGTGAGGTGTCGGCACTGTAAATGTTCTCCATTAATGGTCCGTTGTCGCCAAAAGTAATATGCAACACCGTCAGGAGCGGAACACCTAATGCTTCTTCCTGCGTCCAGCCGCTCATCTTCTCCGCCACCGGATTCATAAAGGTAATTTTCATCGCCATATCAATACAGACCACGGCTTCGCCGATGGAATCCAGCGTAATGTGCAGGCGCTCTTTTTCCTGAAACAATGCCTCGTTAAGCTGTTTCACTTCGGTCATATCCATATTAATGCCGAGCAGGCGTTCGACTTCGCCTTCTTTATTCAGTACCCGGTTAGCGAGGGCGCGGATATGGCGAATGCCGTCTTTCACGGTAATGCGAAATTCCAGTTTAAAGGGAGAGCGTGATTGCAATGAATCGCGAATCACTTTTTCGGCGTGCTGGCGATCTTCCGGCAGCACGCACTCGTACCACACCTGCCAGTTCGGTTTGATATGCGGAGGAATTTCATACAGCTCGAACATCCGCTTATCCCAGCTAAAAATATTCGGCTTAAGCTCCCACTCCCAGATGCCAATTCCGCCCGCTTCGTTAGCCAGCGTGATGCGCTCCATCAGTTGCTGGTTCACCTGTTCGGTGCGTTTTAGCTCGTTAATGTCTTCAATCTGAGCGATAAAATAGAGCGGCGTACCATCGGTGTGGCGCACCAGTGAGACGGCAAGCAACGCCCAGACAACATCGCCATTGCGGTTGTAGTAGCGTTTTTCCATTGAATAGGTGTTTATTTCACCGCTGATCAGCTTTTCAACCTGTTGCAGATCTTTATTGAGATCCTCCGGCCAGGTCAGTTGCTGAAAGGTGAGTCCGCGCAGTTCTTCCTGACTGTAACCGAGAAACTGGCAGAGCGCTTTGTTGGATTGCAGCCATTGCCCCTCGGTGCCCACTAATGCCATGCCGATGGCGGAATATTCCATCGCGTTCCGAAAGCGGGTTTCGCTTTCGGAAATGTGTTTGCGTTCCGCACGAAAGGCATACATCACCATGGTCATGATGTTGGCGGGCAGCAGGATCAGCAAAAACGGTAGCCACGGCATATGGCTCATCAGGTATGTACGCGGCGTAGCAAGCAGGGAGGGATCCGCGGCCATCATCAGTGACACCATCATCACCGTGGTAAGGAAGATCAAAAAGGCTTCCATTCGTGGCAGGCGCACGGCGCTCCACATCAACAGCACAATAATGAAAGTAAAAGGCCACGGCAGATACAGCATCGAAAGCCAGCTTAACGTCAGTGTGATGGCTAACGTGAGCAGCGACTCAAAAAGCAACCGTGGGTTGCGATGGCGCAGCAGATAGTGTGGTTTAAATAACAATCCCAGCGGCACTAGTGCCAGTGCGCCGATGGATTCTGAAAGTACCCATATCAAAAATGCCCTGAGAGGATCGTCTCCGGGCGTCAGCAGGGCAACCAGAACACCCCCCAACAGAGGCGGAACAATGGCGCTGCCGAGTGCCAGACGCAGCCAGTCAGCCAGATTTTGCAATGGGTTATACCACGGCAGCAATTTACGCAGTAGCACTGCCCCGACCACGGCTTCAACAATATTGATGGTCGTCCAGGTCATGTTCAGCGAGCTGGTGGAAAAAAGCAGGATGGATGCGGCGATATTTCCCAGCGAGCAGCTCAGCGCAATTCCCGGCCACATGCGCCCGGCATGGCGATAAAACGCCACCATCATGATGGACGTCGGGAACCACAGTGGGGCGAGTTGGGTGCCAAACTGCGAAAGCTCAAGCGAGAAAAGGGTAAAGATAAACGAGACTAAACCTAAACTGACCAGGTGAAGCAGCGGGTGGGGCAGGGCAATTAATACATGCTGTGATTGTTTGCTCATTACCGCTTTATCCGCAAGACCAGGTCGCCAGTATTCGTTTCTGTGTTTATGCTAGTACAAAAGTTTTACATTTTATATGCGAATTGCTCATAAAGTGACGTAAAGGCGGATAATTTGCGCAACGGCGTATAACATTTTTTACCTTGTATAAAACTGATCAACGTAATTTGCCACCGGGAATTCTTTGTCAACAATTAACTCTGAGCGCGCGGCAACGCTATTCGACTGGTATCAGGCGGATGAAATCCCTATAATTGCCGCGTTTGGCGCTTCGTCGCCCCCTTCCTAACATCCAGGTTAATCAGGTCGCTAAATATATGACTGATCAGTCTCATCAGTGCGTCATTATCGGTATCGCTGGCGCATCGGCTTCCGGCAAGAGTCTTATTGCCAGTACCCTTTATCGTGAATTACGTGAGCAAGTCGGTGATGAACACATCGGCGTAATTCCCGAAGACTGCTATTACAAAGATCAAAGCCATCTGTCGATGGAAGAACGCGTTAAGACCAACTACGACCATCCCAGCGCGATGGATCACAGCCTGCTGCTTGAGCATTTACAAGCGTTGAAACGCGGCTCGGCAATTGACCTGCCGGTTTACAGCTATGTTGAACATACGCGTATGAAAGAAACGGTGACGGTTGAGCCGAAGAAAGTCATCATTCTCGAAGGCATTTTGCTGCTAACGGATGCGCGTTTGCGTGATGAACTTAACTTCTCAATTTTCGTTGATACCCCGCTGGATATCTGCCTGATGCGCCGCATCAAGCGTGACGTTAACGAGCGTGGGCGTTCAATGGATTCAGTGATGGCGCAATATCAAAAAACCGTGCGTCCGATGTTCCTGCAATTCATTGAGCCTTCTAAACAATATGCGGACATTATCGTGCCGCGCGGCGGGAAAAACCGCATCGCCATCGATATATTGAAAGCGAAAATAAGTCAGTTCTTTGAATAAGCTTGATAAATTGTGTACCGTTCAGTGATAACCTGGTATGCCCTTGACGTAATTGGCGTTAAGGGAGTGATGCGCGAAAGGAGAAAATGCCATGCGTCTGTGTGACCGAGATATTGAAGCCTGGCTTGATGAAGGCCGTTTGTCGATCAACCCACGTCCGCCAGTGGAGCGTATTAACGGCGCGACAGTGGATGTGCGCCTGGGCAATAAATTTCGTACCTTCCGTGGTCACACGGCAGCGTTTATCGATCTGAGCGGTCCCAAAGATGAAGTGAGCGCCGCGCTTGACCGCGTGATGAGCGATGAGATCGTTCTCGATGAAAGCGAGGCGTTCTATCTTCACCCAGGAGAGCTGGCGCTGGCGGTGACGCTGGAGTCGGTGACGCTGCCAGCCGATCTGGTGGGATGGCTGGACGGTCGTTCCTCACTGGCGCGTCTGGGGCTTATGGTGCACGTCACCGCGCACCGTATCGATCCGGGCTGGTCTGGCTGTATTGTGCTGGAGTTCTACAACTCCGGTAAGCTGCCGCTGGCGCTGCGTCCGGGCATGTTAATTGGTGCGCTGAGCTTTGAGCCGCTTTCCGGCCCGGCGGCGCGACCTTACAACCGCCGTGAAGATGCGAAATATCGCAACCAGCAGGGCGCGGTAGCCAGCCGAATCGATAAAGACTAATTCAGGCCCATTGAGGATACCATGAGACGATTTCTGACGACGCTGATGATACTCCTGGTCGTGCTGGTGGCCGGGTTATCTGCGTTAGTGTTGCTGGTGAATCCGAATGATTTCCGCGACTATATGGTCAAGCAAGTTGCTGCACGTAGCGGTTATCAATTGCAGCTCGACGGGCCACTGCGTTGGCACGTCTGGCCGCAGCTTAGTATCCTCTCCGGGCGAATGTCTCTCACCGCCCAGGGCGCGAGCCAGCCACTGGTTCGCGCCGACAACATGCGTCTGGACGTGGCGCTTTTACCACTGCTGAGTCATCAACTGAGCGTTAAGCAGGTAATGCTAAAAGGGGCAGTGATCCAACTGACGCCGCAGACGGAAGCGGTACGCAGTGAAGATGCCCCGGTTGCACCACGCGACAATACCTTGCCGGATCTGTCAGACGATCGCGGATGGTCGTTTGATATATCCAGTCTTAAGGTGGCGGACAGCGTGCTGGTGTTCCAGCATGAAGATGACGAGCAGGTGACAATCCGCAATATTCGCCTGCAAATGGAACAAGATCCCCAACATCGTGGTTCATTTGAGTTCTCCGGGCGGGTTAATCGCGATCAGCGCGATCTCACGATATCCCTTAACGGTACGGTAGATGCTTCTGATTATCCGCATGATTTAACGGCGGCTATTGAACAAGTTAACTGGCAGTTGCAGGGTGCAGATTTACCAAAACAAGGTATTCAGGGGCAGGGGAGTTTCCAGGCCCAGTGGCAGGAGTCACATAAACGCCTTTCATTTAACCAAATTAGTTTGACCGCCAATGACAGTACGCTGAGCGGGCAAGCACAGGTCACGCTGACAGAGCAACCGGAATGGCAGCTGAGACTGCAATTTCCGCAACTGAATCTTGACAACCTCATCCCGCTTAATGAAACAGCGAACGGTGAAAACGGTGCCGCGCAGCAGGGGCAGAGCCAATCAACGTTGCCGCGCCCGGTCATTTCTTCGCGTATTGATGAACCGGCCTATCAGGGACTGCAAGGCTTTACGGCTGATATTTTGTTGCAGGCCAGTAACGTGCGCTGGCGCGGAATGAATTTTACAGATGTTGCCACGCAAATGACCAACAAGTCGGGTTTGCTGGAAATTACTCAACTGCAGGGCAAACTTAACGGTGGACAGGTTTCACTGCCGGGCACGCTGGACGCGACATCAATAAATCCGCGGATAAACTTCCAGCCACGGCTGGAAAACGTTGAGATTGGTACCATTCTGAAGGCGTTTAACTATCCGATTTCGTTGACCGGAAAGATGTCACTGGCTGGTGATTTCTCCGGTGCTGACATAGATGCCGACGCATTCCGCCATAACTGGCAAGGACAGGCACATGTCGAAATGACCGACACGCGCATGGAAGGGATGAACTTCCAGCAGATGATTCAGCAAGCGGTAGAACGTAATGGTGGTGATGTGAAGGCCGCTGAAAACTTCGATAACGTAACGCGTCTTGACCGCTTTACCACCGATTTGACGTTGAAGGATGGCGTCGTGACGTTAAACGACATGCAAGGTCAATCGCCCATGCTGGCGCTTTCCGGGGCTGGTACGTTGAATCTGGCGGAGCAAACCTGTGACACCCAGTTTGATATTCGGGTCGTGGGGGGCTGGAACGGGGAAAGCAAACTGATTGATTTCCTCAAAGAAACGCCAGTACCGCTTCGGGTTTATGGCAACTGGCAGCAACTCAATTACAGTCTGCAAGTGGATCAGTTACTGCGCAAACATCTACAGGACGAAGCGAAACGTCGCCTGAATGACTGGGCCGAGCGGAATAAAGATTCCCGCAATGGCAAAGATGTGAAGAAGTTGCTGGAGAAGATGTAGGTTACCAGGTGACCTGTCCTGTAGGCCTGATAAGACGCGTGAAGCGTCGCATCAGGCGTTCGTGGCGGCACCATTATATTCTGAATATGTAAGATCGAAGGCTGTTCCGTTCACTTGATGTTCCTCGCTACTATGGAACGCTCAAGCCGGTGAACGTGCCAGGATGGCTCAATCTCCACCACCCTGGCAACCCGGACCCACACCCCCGCTGTGATGTCCATGTACCACAGACAACGCTTCATTGCTGAAGTTATAAGGCGTTACGCAGCATTGGGTAAAATGGCCGATACCATCACACCTCGTACTCCATCTCGCCATCCTTACGCAGCGGTATAATCTGCACCTTCTGCACGCGATGGCTTTCCACCTGCAACGTTTTGAGCAAGTAATCCCCTACCTGAACTTCTTCGCCAGGTTTTGGAATACGCTGCAAATATTCCATCAGCAGCCCGGCAATGGTGTGATATTCGCGTTTCTCATCCAGCGGTAGCGGCACATATTGCACCAGATCTTCCAGTGGCATATGACCATTCGCCGTCCAGGAACCGTCGGCGTTTTTCTGAATATCATGGCGGGCGTCGATCTCTTCCACTTCGTTCGGTAAGTTACCGGCAATGGTTTCAGTGACGTCACTTAATGTCACAATCCCTTCCACCGAGCCAAACTCATCCACTACAAAAGCAAAGTGCGTGCGGGCATTACGGAACTGCTCCAGGGCAGGTAACAACGGCAAGGTTTCCGGGAACACCAGCGGCTGGCGAATCAACACCCGCAGGTTGAGCGGTTCGCCGCGCAGAGACTGTTGTAGCAGGTCGATAACGTGAACAACACCGAGCAAATCTTCTGCGTCATCACCGTCGGTAACCACCAACCGCGTATGCTGATTTCGCTCCAGCAACTGGCGGATTTCTTCTTCCGGCGCGTTGAGATCGATATGCTCAATATCGTGGCGCGACGTCATAATGCTGCTGACGGTACGCTGGTTAAGATTAAGTACCCGCTCAATCATCCGCCGTTCCTGCGGATTAAAGATCTGCTGGTTACCATGATCCACCAGCATGGACGCGGTTTCGGCGTCCAGTTCCGCATCTTCTTTTTGCCCGCTAAGCAGGCGCATTACCGCTTCGGTAGTCCGCTGGCGCAGCGTCTGGTTAGCGGAAAGAAAACGTCGCCGGTTAAAGATAGCCAACTGATTGAGCGCCTCGATCATCACCGAGAAACCAATAGCAGCGTACAGGTAGCCTTTCGGAATGACGAAGCCGAAACCTTCTGCCACCAGGCTAAAGCCAATCATCAACAGGAAGCTTAAGCAGAGAATAACGATCGTCGGGTGACTGTTAACAAATTGCGTTAACGGCTTGCTGGCCATCAACATCAGGCTAATAGCGATAACGACGGCGGCCATCATGACCAGTAAATGGTCGACCATCCCGACGGCGGTAATCACCGAGTCGAGTGAGAAGATGGCGTCCAGTACCACAATTTGTGTCACCACCCCCCAGAACTTCGCACCTTTGCGTTGTGTGGGGTTATTGCTGTCTTTCCCTTCCAGCCGTTCGTTCAGCTCCATCGTGGCTTTGAACAACAGGAAGAAACCACCAAACAGCATGATTAAGTCGCGGGCGCTAAAGGTAAACGAGCGAAAGCTGAATAGCGGTTGTGTCAGGGTGACCAGCCAGGAGATTGACGCCAGCAGTAACAGGCGCATTAACATCGCCAGCAGCAGCCCGGTAACCCGTGCGCGGTCGCGCTGCTTCGGCGGTAGTTTTTCGGCGAGGATGGCAATAAAGACCAGGTTATCAATGCCGAGGACCAGTTCGATCACAATCAGCGTGATTAACCCGGCCCAGATAGACGGATCGGCAATCCATTCCATAGTAAGTACAAAACCTATTCGTTGTATGACAAATGTCACAATTCGATCATGGATAAATCGGGGCAAAAATGCAATGTTGCAGCACTATTTATCTCATATTATTTGAGGTTTATAACCTCACATTATCCCTGAATTAAAAGTGGTAATAATAAAACATTATTTAAGAAATATCGCATATGGAGACACAATATTAAATATTGTCAACCTAAAGAAACTCCTAAAAACCATATTGAATGACACTTAATATAATTCTTAAAAATAGCCAATTGCCGAATTGTTACCTTGCCTGCTATTCCGTTAGCTGTAACACTTCCTCCTGCATTATTGGAGAGCCAATCTTCAATTACCATAATGTCACCTTATATTCGGAAGTTAATTTCCGCAATAACCCTTTCTCATCAACGACTGTATGTTGAGAGGGTTTTAAAAATTAAGCTAAATCAGTGTATTGGTAGCTAAAAAGCCAGGGGCGGTAGCGTGTCTGGATGCCTGAAAGACCAGTCTGAATTATTCTGTCAATAGCCTGCGGATGAAATCAATTTTTTTAGGACTGATGCCAGTTAAATTTTTATTCAATTAACTGCAAGGTAAATGTGCATGGCGACATTGCTATTAATAGTGCACAGGATAATTACTCTGCCAAAGTGATAAATAAACAATGATGAAATCCAAAATGAAATTGATGCCATTATTGGTGTCAGTAACCTTGATAAGCGGTTGCACAGTACTTCCGGGCAGCAATATGTCGACGATGGGCAAAGACGTCATCAAACAGCAGGACGCTGATTTCGATCTCGACAAAATGGTGAATGTTTATCCGCTGACCCCGCGCCTGATTGACCAATTACGACCACGCCCCAACGTAGCGCGCCCCAATATGACGCTGGAAAGTGAGATCGCGAATTACCAGTATCGCGTCGGGCCGGGGGACGTTCTTAATGTCACCGTCTGGGATCACCCGGAACTCACCACGCCAGCCGGTCAGTACCGCAGCTCCAGCGACACCGGCAACTGGGTACAGCCTGACGGCACCATGTTCTACCCGTATATCGGCAAAGTTCTCGTGGTGGGGAAAACGCTCGCTGAAATCCGCAGTGATATTACCGGGCGCTTAGCGACGTACATCGCTGACCCGCAGGTGGACGTTAATATCGCCGCCTTCCGCTCGCAAAAAGCCTATATCTCCGGCCAGGTGAATAAATCCGGCCAACAGGCGATCACCAACGTGCCACTGACCATTCTCGATGCCATCAACGCCGCAGGTGGCCTGACCGACACCGCTGACTGGCGCAACGTGGTGCTAACACACAATGGTCGTGAAGAGCGCATTTCTTTGCAGGCGCTGATGCAAAACGGCGACCTCAATCAGAACCGACTGCTTTACCCCGGCGATATTCTCTACGTGCCGCGTAATGATGATCTGAAAGTGTTTGTGATGGGTGAAGTGAAGAAACAGAGCACCCTGAAAATGGACTTTAGCGGCATGACCCTGACTGAAGCCCTGGGTAATGCTGAAGGCATCGACATGACCACCTCCAACGCCAGCGGCATCTTTGTCATTCGTCCGCTGAAAGGCGAGGGCGGGCGTAACGGCAAGATTGCCAATATCTATCAGCTGGATATGTCCGATGCGACGTCGCTGGTGATGGCGACAGAATTCCGCCTACAACCTTATGACGTGGTGTATGTCACCACCGCCCCGGTTTCCCGCTGGAACCGTCTGATCAATCAGTTGCTGCCAACTATTAGCGGTGTCCGTTACATGACGGATACAGCCAGCGACATTCATAACTGGTAATCGTCATGTTTAACAACATCTTAGTTGTCTGTGTCGGCAATATTTGCCGTTCCCCGACGGCGGAACGCTTACTGCAACGTTATCACCCGGAGCTAAAAGTGGAGTCCGCTGGACTCGGCGCGCTGGTCGGAAAGGGCGCTGATCCTACCGCTATCAGCGTCGCCGCAGAACATCAACTGTCTCTGGAAGGTCATTGCGCACGGCAAATCAGCCGCCGTCTGTGTCGCAACTACGACCTGATTTTGACCATGGAAAAGCGCCATATCGAACGCTTATGCGAGATGGCACCGGAGATGCGCGGCAAAGTTATGCTGTTTGGTCACTGGGATAACGAATGTGAAATCCCCGATCCGTATCGCAAAAGCCGGGAAACGTTTGTAGCGGTGTACACATTACTTGAACGGTCTGCCCGCCAGTGGGCGCAGGCATTGAACGCAGAGCAGGTATAAGAATGACAGAAAAAGTAAAACAACATGCCGCTCCGGTAACGGGCAGTGATGAAATCGATATTGGTCGCCTGGTCGGCACCGTCATTGAAGCGCGCTGGTGGGTAATTGGCATCACCGCCGTATTCGCCCTCTGTGCCGTGGTTTACACCTTCTTCGCCACGCCGATATACAGCGCCGACGCACTGGTACAAATCGAACAAAGCAGCGGCAATTCGTTAGTGCAGGATATCGGATCGGCATTAGCCAACAAACCGCCAGCATCGGACGCCGAGATCCAGTTGATTCGTTCTCGCCTGGTGCTTGGTAAAACGGTGGACGATCTCGACCTCGATATTGCGGTGAGCAAAAACACGTTCCCGATTTTCGGTGCGGGCTGGGAGCGCCTGATGGGACGCCAGAACGAGACGGTGAAAGTGACTACCTTTAACCGTCCGAAAGAGATGGCGGATCAGGTGTTTACGCTTAATGTGCTGGATGACAAAAACTACACCCTGAGCAGTGATGGCGGCTTTAGCGCCCGTGGACAAGCGGGCCAGATGCTGAAAAAAGAAGGCGTCACGCTGATGGTTGAAGCCATTCACGCCCGCCCGGGCAGTGAGTTTACCGTCACCAAATACTCCACGCTGGGGATGATCAACCAACTGCAAAACAGCCTGACGGTAATGGAGAACGGCAAAGACGCAGGCGTACTGAGCCTGACTTATACCGGTGAAGACCGCGAACAGATCCGCGACATTCTTAACAGTATCGCCCGTAACTATCAGGAACAAAATATTGAGCGCAAATCCGCGGAAGCGTCGAAAAGCCTCGCTTTCCTCGCGCAACAGTTACCGGAAGTACGTAGCCGCCTCGATGTTGCCGAAAACAAACTGAATGCCTTCCGTCAGGATAAAGATTCAGTTGATCTGCCGCTGGAAGCGAAAGCGGTGCTCGATTCGATGGTGAACATCGACGCGCAGTTGAACGAACTGACCTTTAAAGAGGCGGAAATCTCCAAGCTGTACACCAAAGTTCACCCGGCGTACCGCACGCTGCTGGAGAAACGGCAGGCGCTGGAAGACGAAAAAGCCAAACTTAATGGTCGCGTAACGGCGATGCCGAAAACCCAGCAGGAGATTGTGCGCCTGACCCGCGATGTCGAGTCTGGTCAGCAGGTCTATATGCAACTGCTGAATAAAGAGCAGGAGCTGAAAATCACCGAAGCCAGCACCGTCGGCGATGTGCGCATTGTTGACCCGGCAATCACTCAGCCTGGTGTGCTGAAACCGAAGAAAGGGTTGATTATCCTCGGTGCAATTATCCTCGGCCTGATGCTCTCAATCGTGGGTGTGCTGCTGCGCTCGTTGTTTAATCGCGGTATCGAAAGCCCGCAAGTACTGGAAGAACACGGTATTAGCGTCTATGCCAGCATCCCGCTGTCGGAATGGCAGAAAGCGCGCGATAGCGTCAAAACCATCAAAGGGGTTAAACGCTATAAACAGAGCCAGCTACTGGCAGTGGGGAATCCAACCGATCTGGCGATTGAAGCCATCCGCAGTCTGCGTACCAGTCTGCACTTCGCGATGATGCAGGCGCAGAACAATGTGTTGATGATGACCGGGGTTAGCCCGTCAATCGGTAAAACCTTTGTCTGCGCTAACCTGGCGGCGGTGATCAGTCAGACCAATAAACGGGTGTTGTTGATCGACTGCGATATGCGCAAAGGCTACACCCACGAGCTGTTGGGCACCAATAACGTCAATGGCCTGTCGGAAATTCTGATTGGTCAGGGCGATATTACTACCGCTGCTAAACCGACCTCTATTGCCAAATTTGACCTGATCCCGCGCGGTCAGGTGCCGCCAAATCCTTCTGAACTGTTGATGAGCGAACGCTTTGCCGAACTGGTGAACTGGGCGAGTAAAAACTATGACCTGGTGTTGATTGATACGCCGCCGATTCTGGCAGTGACCGATGCGGCAATTGTTGGTCGTCATGTCGGAACGACGTTAATGGTGGCGCGTTATGCGGTCAACACATTGAAAGAAGTGGAAACCAGTCTGAGCCGCTTTGAGCAAAACGGTATTCCGGTGAAAGGGGTGATTCTGAACTCCATCTTCCGCCGCGCCAGCGCGTATCAGGATTATGGCTATTACGAATACGAATATAAGTCGGATGCGAAATAACGACGCCTGCATTCGCACCGCCCCGTAGGCCGGATAAGGCGTTCACGCCGCATCCGGCAAGCAAACCAGCTCATAAGCCGGGAGAACAACCTATGAAAGACAATCCGCTGATCTCAATCTATATGCCGACCTGGAACCGCCAACAACTGGCGATTCGGGCGATAAAATCGGTCCTGCGCCAGGACTACAGTAACTGGGAGATGATCATCGTGGATGATTGCTCCACCTCCTGGGAACAGCTGCAACAGTACGTTACAGCCCTCAACGACCCGCGTATTACCTACATTCACAACGACATTAACAGCGGGGCGTGCGCGGTACGTAACCAGGCGATTATGCTGGCGCAAGGGGAATACATCACCGGGATCGATGATGATGATGAATGGACACCCAACCGCCTGAGCGTCTTCCTCGCCCATAAACAGCAACTGGTCACACACGCCTTTTTGTACGCTAACGACTACGTTTGCCAGGGCGAAGTCTATTCCCAACCGGCAAGTTTGCCGCTGTATCCCAAATCGCCGTATTCACGCCGCCTGTTCTACAAACGCAATATCATTGGCAATCAGGTCTTTACCTGGGCGTGGCGTTTCAAAGAGTGTTTGTTCGATACCGAACTGAAAGCGGCACAGGATTACGACATTTTCCTGCGGATGGTGGTGGAGTACGGCGAACCGTGGAAAGTGGAAGAGGCGACGCAGATCCTGCATATCAATCACGGTGAAATGCAGATCACCTCGTCACCGAAAAAATTCTCCGGATACTTCCACTTTTACCGCAAGCACAAAGACAAATTCGACCGTGCCAGCAAAAAATATCAGCTGTTTACCCTCTACCAGATCCGCAATAAACGCATGACCTGGCGGACGTTGTTGACGCTGCTATCGGTGCGTAACGGCAAACGTCTGGCTGAAGGAATACGGGGGCGTTAAGGATGCTGGAAGATCTGCGCGCCAACAGCTGGAGTTTACGCCCGTGCTGCATGGTGCTTGCCTATCGCGTCGCCCATTTTTGTTCAGTGTGGCGCAAAAAGAACGTTCTCAACAATCTGTGGGCGGCTCCGCTGCTGGTGCTGTATCGCATTATCACCGAAGGCTTTTTCGGTTATGAAATCCAGGCCGCTGCGACCATTGGCCGCCGTTTCACTATCCATCACGGTTACGCCGTAGTGATCAATAAAAACGTGGTAGCGGGGGATGATTTCACCATTCGCCACGGCGTCACTATCGGCAATCGGGGGGCCGATAACATGGCATGTCCACACATTGGTAACGGTGTCGAACTCGGTGCCAACGTCATTATTCTTGGTGATATCACGATTGGTAACAACGTCACCGTGGGCGCGGGCAGCGTGGTGCTCGACTCTGTCCCGGACAACGCGCTGGTGGTGGGAGAAAAAGCGCGAGTGAAGGTAATTAAATGAATATTTTGCAATTTAATGTGCGACTGGCGGAAGGCGGGGCGGCAGGTGTGGCGTTAGATCTCCACCAGCGTGCGCTGCAACAGGGGCTGGCGTCACATTTTGTCTACGGCTACGGCAAAGGCGGCAAAGAGAGCGTCAGCCATCAAAACTATCCGCAGGTCATCAAACATACGCCGCAGATGACCGCGATGGCGAACATTGCCCTGTTTCGTCTGTTTAATCGCGATCTGTTTGGCAATTTCAATGAGTTATATCGCACCATTACTCGCACACCGGGCCCGGTGGTTCTGCATTTTCATGTGCTGCACAGCTACTGGCTAAATCTTAAGAGCGTGGTGCGCTTTTGCGAAAAGGTGAAAAACCACAAACCGGATGTCACTCTGGTCTGGACGCTGCACGATCACTGGAGCGTTACCGGACGCTGCGCCTTTACCGACGGTTGCGAAGGCTGGAAAACGGGCTGCCAGAAATGCCCGACCTTAAATAATTATCCGCCGGTGAAGATTGATCGCGCACACCAGCTGGTGGCGGGCAAACGCCAGTTATTCCGTGAGATGCTGGCGCTGGGCTGTCAGTTTATTTCCCCCAGCCAGCATGTGGCTGATGCTTTCAATAGTCTGTACGGTCCAGGGCGTTGCCGGATTATCAATAATGGCATTGATATGGCAACCGAAGCGATTCTGGCGGACTTGCCTCCGGTGCGCGAAACTCAGGGCAAGCCGAAAATCGCGGTGGTAGCGCATGACCTGCGTTACGACGGCAAAACTAACCAGCAACTGGTACGCGAGATGATGGCGCTGGGCGACAAAATCGAACTGCATACCTTTGGTAAGTTCTCGCCGTTCACCGCTGGCAACGTGGTTAATCACGGCTTTGAAACTGACAAGCGCAAGTTGATGAGCGCGCTCAATCAGATGGATGCGCTGGTATTCAGTTCTCGCGTCGATAACTACCCGCTAATTTTGTGTGAGGCGCTATCGATTGGCGTGCCGGTGATTGCCACCCATAGCGACGCGGCGCGGGAAGTGCTGCAAAAATCCGGCGGTAAAACCGTCAGTGAAGAAGACGTGCTGCAACTGGTCCAGTTAAGCAAACCGGAAATCGCGCAGGCGGTATTTGGTACCACGCTGGCTGAGTTCAGCCAGCGCAGCCGTGCCGCCTACAGTGGACAACAGATGCTGGAGGAGTATGTCAACTTCTATCAGAATCTGTAGCTACCTGCTGCTGCCGCTGATCTACCTGCTGGTTAACGTCAAAATCGCCCAGCTTGGTGAAAGTTTCCCCATCACCATCGTCACTTTTTTACCTGTCTTGTTACTGCTGTTTTTAGAGCGCATCAGCGTTAAAAAATTAATGATTGCCCTGGGGATTGGCGCGGGACTCACGGCGTTTAACTACCTGTTTGGTCAGTCGTTGGATGCCAGTAAATACGTCACTTCAACCATGCTGTTTGTCTATATTGTGATCATTATTGGCATGGTGTGGAGTATTCGCTTTAAAACGATTTCGCCCCACAACCACCGCAAGATATTACGCTTTTTTTATCTGGTGGTCGGGTTGGTGGTGGCGCTGGCGGCGGTGGAGATGGCGCAAATTATCCTCACCGGCGGCAGCAGTATTATGGAATCGATTTCGAAATATCTGATTTACAGCAACAGCTATGTGCTGAATTTCATCAAATTCGGCGGCAAGCGCACGACAGCACTTTATTTCGAACCGGCATTTTTCGCTCTGGCATTAATCTCAATTTGGCTCAGCATCAAACAGTTTGGTATCAAAACGCCTAAAACCGATGCTATGATTCTCGCAGGGATAATATTATCCGGATCGTTTTCAGGGGTTATGACCTTTATCCTGTTTTATTTGCTGGAGTGGGCATTTCAATATCTGAATAAAGAGGCGATTAAGAAAAAGTTACCGTTAGCATTGATTTCTCTGGCTGTATTCCTGGTTGGTGTGGTAATTGCATTTCCTTATATTTCCACCCGTCTGGGTGATTTAGGCACGGAAGGATCGTCATCGTATTATCGTATTGTCGGTCCGCTGGTGATGGTCGGTTATTCTTTGACCCATATTGACGGTGTAGTCAGATTTGGCTCACTTTATGAATATGTCGCATCATTCGGAATATTTAACGGTGCGGATGTCGGAAAAACCATAGACAATGGTTTGTATCTGCTGATTATTTATTTTTCCTGGTTCGCAGTGTTTTTATCGCTGTGGTACATGGGGAAAGTGATAAAAATGATGATCAACGCTTTTGGTGATAACCGCAATTTTCGCGTGCAATTATATCTTTTTACTCCGGTATCGCTGTTTTTTACCGGTTCGATATTTAGCCCGGAATATGCATTTTTAATCGTCTGTCCGTTTATTTTGCGAAAAGCGTTAAATATTACGAGGTAAGAATAAGAACATGTTGCTTAGCATAATCACTGTCGCGTTTCGTAACCTCGCAGGGATAGTCAAAACACACGCCTCGCTGGCGCATCTGGCGCAGGCGGACGATATCAGCTTCGAATGGATTGTTGTCGATGGCGGTTCCAATGACGGCACCTGTGAGTACCTGGAAAATCTCAAGGGTATCTATAACCTACGCTTTGTCAGCGAGCCAGATAACGGTATCTACGACGCCATGAACAAAGGCATTGCGATGGCACAAGGCAAGTTCGCGTTGTTTCTCAACTCAGGTGATATTTTTCATCAGGATGCCGCAAATTTTGTCCGTAAGTTAAAAGTACAAAAAGATAACGTGATGATCACTGGCGATGCGCTGCTGGATTTTGGCGACGGGCATAAAATTAAACGTAGCGCCAAACCGGGCTGGTATATTTATCACAGCCTGCCCGCCAGTCATCAGGCGATATTTTTCCCGGTATCCGGCTTGAAAAAATGGCGTTATGACCTGGAATATAAAGTTTCGTCCGACTACGCGCTGGCGGCCAAAATGTATAAAGCCGGTTATGCATTTAAAAAACTCAATGGTCTGGTGTCTGAATTTTCCATGGGTGGGGTATCTACCACCAATAATATGGAATTGTGTGCTGACGCCAAAAAAGTCCAACGGCAGATATTGCACGTGCCTGGCTTCTGGGCTGAATTATCCTGGCATTTACGCCAACGTACTACCTCAAAGACGAAAGCCTTATATAACAAAAGCTGAATATAAGGGAAAACGATGCAAGATTTAAGCGGTTTCTCGGTACCGAAAGGGTTCCGGGGCAGCAATGCTATTAAAGTGCAATTGTGGTGGGCGGTACAGGCAACAATATTTTCCTGGTCGCCACAAGTATTGTATCGCTGGCGGGCTTTTTTATTACGTTTATTCGGCGCAAAAATAGGAAAAAACGTAGTTATTCGTCCGTCAGTAAAAATTACCTATCCGTGGAAATTAACCTTAGGTGATTACGCGTGGGTCGGCGATGAGGTCAATTTATATACCCTCGGTGAAATAACCATTGGCGCACATTCGGTGATATCGCAAAAAAGTTATTTATGCACCGGGAGCCACGACCATGCAAGTCAACATTTCACCATTAACGCCACGCCTATTGTGATTGGCGATAAATGCTGGCTGGCAACCGATGTTTTTGTTGCCCCTGGCGTCACGATTGGCGACGGCACCGTCGTGGGTGCGCGAAGCAGTGTTTTTAAATCGCTTCCGGCAAATGTGGTTTGCCGGGGGAATCCCGCAGTGGTGATACGCGAACGCGTTGAAACTGAATAAATTCAAAAAATACAGAGGAATAAGGCATGTCAAAAGTCGCTCTCATCACCGGTGTAACCGGACAAGACGGTTCTTACCTGGCAGAGTTTCTGCTGGAAAAAGGTTACGAGGTGCATGGTATTAAGCGTCGTGCATCGTCATTCAACACCGAGCGCGTGGATCATATTTATCAGGATCCGCACACCTGCAACCCGAAATTCCATCTGCATTATGGCGACCTGAGTGATACCTCCAACCTGACGCGCATTTTGCGTGAAGTACAGCCGGATGAAGTGTACAACCTGGGTGCAATGAGCCACGTTGCAGTTTCTTTTGAGTCACCGGAATATACCGCAGACGTCGATGCGATGGGTACGCTGCGCCTGCTGGAGGCGATCCGCTTCCTCGGTCTGGAAAAGAAAACCCGTTTTTATCAGGCTTCCACCTCTGAACTGTACGGTCTGGTGCAGGAAATTCCGCAGAAAGAGACCACGCCGTTCTATCCGCGATCTCCGTATGCGGTCGCCAAACTGTATGCCTACTGGATCACCGTTAACTACCGCGAATCCTACGGCATGTACGCCTGTAACGGTATTCTCTTCAACCATGAATCCCCGCGCCGCGGCGAAACCTTCGTTACCCGCAAAATCACCCGCGCAATCGCCAACATCGCCCAGGGGCTGGAGTCGTGCCTGTACCTCGGCAATATGGATTCCCTGCGTGACTGGGGCCATGCCAAAGACTACGTAAAAATGCAGTGGATGATGCTGCAACAGGAACAGCCGGAAGATTTCGTTATCGCTACCGGCGTTCAGTACTCCGTGCGTCAGTTCGTGGAAATGGCGGCAGCACAGCTGGGCATCAAACTGCGCTTTGAAGGCACGGGCGTTGAAGAGAAGGGCATTGTGGTTTCCGTCACCGGGCATGACGCGCCGGGCGTTAAACCGGGCGATGTGATTATCGCCGTTGACCCGCGTTACTTCCGTCCGGCGGAAGTTGAAACGCTGCTCGGCGACCCGACCAAAGCGCACGAAAAACTGGGCTGGAAACCGGAAATCACCCTCAGAGAGATGGTGTCTGAAATGGTGGCTAATGACCTCGAAGCGGCGAAAAAACACTCTCTGCTGAAATCTCACGGCTACGACGTGGCGATCGCGCTGGAGTCATAAGCATGAGTAAACAACGCATTTTTATCGCTGGCCATCGCGGAATGGTCGGTTCCGCCATCAGGCGACAGCTCGAACAGCGCGGTGATGTGGAGCTGGTATTACGCACCCGCGATGAACTGAACCTGCTGGACAGCCGCGCGGTGCATGATTTCTTTGCCAGCGAAAGCATTGACCAGGTCTATCTGGCGGCGGCGAAAGTGGGCGGCATTGTTGCCAACAACACCTATCCGGCGGATTTCATCTATCAGAACATGATGATTGAGAGCAACATCATTCACGCCGCGCATCAGAACGACGTGAACAAACTGCTGTTTCTCGGATCGTCCTGTATCTACCCGAAACTGGCAAAACAGCCGATGGCAGAAAGCGAGTTATTGCAGGGTACGCTGGAGCCGACCAACGAGCCTTACGCCATTGCCAAAATCGCCGGGATCAAACTGTGCGAATCTTACAACCGCCAGTACGGACGCGATTACCGCTCGGTCATGCCGACCAACCTGTACGGGCCGCACGACAACTTCCATCCGAGTAACTCGCATGTGATCCCAGCATTGCTGCGTCGCTTCCACGAGGCGACGGCACAGAATGCGCCGGACGTGGTGGTGTGGGGCAGTGGTACACCGATGCGCGAATTTCTGCATGTCGATGATATGGCGGCGGCAAGCATTCATGTGATGGAGCTGGCGCACGAAGTCTGGCTGGAGAACACCCAGCCGATGCTGTCGCACATTAACGTCGGCACGGGCGTTGACTGCACTATCCGCGAGCTTGCGCAAACCATCGCCAAAGTGGTGGGTTACAAAGGTCGGGTGGTTTTTGATGCCAGTAAACCGGATGGTACGCCGCGCAAACTGCTGGATGTGACGCGCCTGCATCAGCTTGGCTGGTATCACGAAATCTCACTGGAAGCGGGGCTTGCCAGCACTTACCAGTGGTTCCTTGAGAATCAAGACCGCTTTCGGGGGTAATGATGTTTTTACGTCAGGAAGACTTTGCCACGGTAGTGCGCTCCACACCGCTTGTCTCTCTCGACTTTATTGTCGAGAACAGTCGCGGCGAGTTTCTGCTTGGCAAAAGAACCAACCGCCCGGCGCAGGGTTACTGGTTTGTGCCGGGAGGGCGCGTGCAGAAAGACGAAACGCTGGAAGCCGCATTTGAGCGGCTGACGATGGCGGAACTGGGGCTGCGTCTGCCAATAACAGCAGGCCAGTTTTACGGTGTCTGGCAGCACTTTTATGACGATAACTTCTCCGGCACGGATTTCACCACTCACTATGTGGTGCTCGGTTTTCGCTTCAGAGTAGTGGAAGAAGAGCTGTTACTGCCGGATGAGCAGCATGACGATTACCGCTGGCTGACGCCGTACGCACTGCTCGCCAGTAACGATGTTCACGCTAACAGCCGCGCCTATTTTCTCGCTGAGAAGCGTGCCGGAGTACCCGGATTATGAAAATACTGGTCTACGGCATTAACTACTCGCCGGAGTTAACCGGCATCGGCAAATACACCGGCGAGATGGTGGAATGGCTGGCGGCACAAGGTTATGAGGTGCGGGTCATTACCGCACCGCCTTACTACCCGCAATGGCAGGTGGGCGAGAACTATTCCGCCTGGCGGTACAAACGAGAAGAGGGGGCCGCTACGGTGTGGCGCTGCCCGCTGTACGTGCCAAAACAGCCGAGCACCCTGAAACGCCTGTTGCATCTCGGCAGTTTTGCCGTCAGCAGTTTTTTCCCGTTGATGGCGCAACGTCGCTGGAAGCCGGATCGCATTATCGGCGTAGTGCCAACGCTGTTTTGCACGCCGGGAATGCGCCTGCTGGCGAAATTCTCTGGCGCGCGTACCGTGCTGCATATTCAGGATTACGAAGTGGACGCCATGCTGGGGCTGGGCTTTGCCGGAAAAGGCAAAGGCGGCAAAGTGGCACAGCTGGCAACGGCGTTCGAACGTAGCGGACTGCATAACGTCGATAACGTCTCCACGATTTCGCGTTCGATGATGAATAAAGCCATCGAAAAAGGCGTGGCGGCAGAAAACGTCATTTTCTTCCCCAACTGGTCAGAAATTGCCCGTTTTCAGCATGTCGCAGACGCCGATGTTGATGACCTTCGTAACCAGCTTGGCCTGCCGGATAACAAAAAAATCATTCTTTACTCCGGCAATATTGGTGAAAAGCAGGGGCTGGAAAACGTTATTGAAGCTGCCGAACGTCTGCGCGATGAACCGCTGATTTTTGCCATTGTTGGGCAGGGCGGCGGCAAAGCGCGGCTGGAAAAAATGGCGCAGCAGCGTGGACTGCGCAACATGCAATTTTTCCCGCTGCAATCGTATAACGCTTTACCCGCACTGCTGAAGATGGGCGATTGCCATCTGGTGGTGCAAAAACGCGGCGCGGCAGATGCCGTATTGCCGTCGAAACTGACCAATATTCTGGCGGTAGGCGGTAACGCGGTGATTACCGCAGAAGCCCACACCGAACTGGGGCAGCTTTGCGAAACCTTTCCGGGCATTGCGGTTTGCGTAGAACCGGAATCGGTCGAGGCGCTGGTGGCGGGGATCCGTCAGGCGCTCCTGCTGCCCAAACACAACACGGTGGCACGTGAATATGCCGAACGCACGCTCGATAAAGAGAACGTGTTACGTCAATTTATAAATGATATTCGGGGATAATTATGGCGCAGTCGAAACTCTATCCAGTTGTGATGGCAGGTGGCTCCGGTAGCCGCTTATGGCCGCTTTCCCGCGTACTTTACCCCAAGCAGTTTTTATGCCTGAAAGGCGATCTCACCATGCTGCAAACCACCATCTGCCGCCTGAACGGCGTGGAGTGCGAAAGCCCGGTGGTGATTTGCAATGAGCAGCACCGCTTTATTGTCGCGGAACAGCTGCGTCAACTGAACAAACTCACCGAGAATATTATTCTCGAACCGGCAGGGCGTAACACTGCACCTGCCATTGCACTGGCGGCGCTGGCGGCAAAACGTCATAGCCCGGAGAGCGACCCATTAATGCTGGTGCTGGCGGCGGATCATGTGATTGCCGATGAAGACGCTTTTCGCACCGCCGTGCGTAATGCTATGCCATATGCCGAAGCGGGCAAGCTGGTGACCTTCGGCATTGTGCCGGATCTACCAGAAACCGGTTATGGCTATATTCGTCGCGGTGAAGTGTCTGCGGGTGAGCAGGATACGGTGGCCTTTGAAGTGGCGCAGTTTGTCGAAAAACCAAATCTGGAAACCGCTCAGGCCTATGTGGCAAGCGGCGAATATTACTGGAACAGCGGTATGTTCCTGTTCCGCGCCGGACGCTATCTCGAAGAACTGAAAAAATATCGCCCGGATATTCTCGACGCCTGTGAAAAAGCGATGAGCGCCGTCGATCCGGATCTCGATTTTATTCGCGTGGATGAAGAAGCGTTTCTGGCCTGCCCGGAAGAGTCGGTGGATTACGCGGTCATGGAACGTACGGCAGATGCCGTTGTGGTGCCGATGGATGCGGGCTGGAGCGATGTCGGTTCCTGGTCTTCATTATGGGAGATCAGCGCCCACACCGCCGAGGGCAACGTTTGCCACGGCGATGTGATTAATCACAAAACTGAAAACAGCTATGTGTATGCCGAATCTGGCCTGGTCACCACCGTCGGGGTGAAAGATTTGGTGGTAGTGCAGACCAAAGATGCGGTGCTGATTGCCGACCGTAACGCGGTGCAGGATGTGAAAAAAGTGGTCGAGCAGATCAAAGCCGATGGTCGCCATGAGCATCGGGTGCATCGCGAAGTGTATCGCCCGTGGGGCAAATATGACTCTATCGACGCGGGCGACCGCTACCAGGTGAAACGCATCACCGTGAAACCGGGCGAAGGTTTGTCGGTACAGATGCATCATCACCGCGCGGAACACTGGGTGGTTGTCGCGGGAACGGCAAAAGTCACTATCGACGGTGATATCAAACTGCTTGGTGAAAACGAGTCCATTTATATTCCGCTGGGGGCGACGCATTGCCTGGAAAACCCGGGGAAAATTCCGCTCGATTTAATTGAAGTGCGCTCCGGCTCTTATCTCGAAGAGGATGATGTGGTGCGCTTCGCGGATCGCTACGGACGGGTGTAGCAGTTGAATAATCAACCGGATTAATTCTCCGGTAAATAACGACAAAAACAAAATTGGCCGTTTCGGTCAGGGCCAACTATTGCCTGAAAAAGGGTAACGATATGAAAAAATTAACCTGCTTTAAAGCCTATGATATTCGCGGGAAATTAGGCGAAGAACTGAATGAAGATATCGCCTGGCGCATTGGTCGCGCCTATGGCGAATTTCTCAAACCGAAAACCATTGTGTTAGGTGGTGATGCCCGCCTCACCAGCGAAACCTTAAAACTGGCGCTGGCGAAAGGTTTACAGGATGCGGGCGTCGATGTGCTGGATATCGGTATGTCCGGCACCGAAGAGATCTATTTCGCCACGTTCCATCTCGGCGTGGATGGCGGCATCGAAGTTACCGCCAGCCATAACCCGATGGATTACAACGGCATGAAACTGGTGCGCGAAGGGGCTCACCCGATCAGCGGTGATACCGGACTGCGCGATGTCCAGCGTCTGGCAGAAGCCAACGACTTCCCTCCCGTTGATGAAACCAAACGCGGTCGCTATCAGCAAATCAATCTGCGTGACGCTTACGTTGATCACCTGTTCGGTTATATCAACGTCAAAAACCTCACGTCGCTCAAGCTGGTGATCAACTCCGGGAACGGCGCGGCGGGTCCGGTGGTGGACGCCATTGAAGCCCGCTTTAAAGCCCTCGGCGCACCGGTGGAATTAATCAAAGTACACAACACGCCGGACGGCAATTTCCCCAACGGTATTCCTAACCCGCTACTGCCGGAATGCCGCGACGACACCCGCAATGCGGTCATCAAACACGGCGCGGATATGGGCATTGCCTTTGATGGCGATTTTGACCGCTGTTTCCTGTTTGACGAAAAAGGGCAGTTTATCGAGGGCTACTACATTGTCGGCCTGCTGGCAGAAGCGTTCCTCGAAAAAAATCCCGGCGCGAAGATCATCCACGATCCACGTCTCTCCTGGAACACCGTTGATGTGGTGACTGCCGCAGGCGGCACCCCGGTAATGTCGAAAACCGGACACGCCTTTATTAAAGAACGGATGCGCAAGGAAGACGCCATCTACGGTGGCGAAATGAGCGCCCACCATTACTTCCGTGATTTTGCCTACTGCGACAGCGGCATGATCCCGTGGCTGCTGGTCGCCGAACTGGTGTGCCTGAAAGGGAAAACGCTGGGCGAACTGGTGCGCGACCGGATGGCAGCGTTTCCGGCAAGCGGTGAGATCAACAGCAAACTGGCGCAACCCGTTGAGGCAATTAATCGCGTCGAACAGCATTTTAGCCGTGAGGCGCTGGCGGTGGATCGCACCGATGGCATCAGTATGACCTTTGCCGACTGGCGCTTTAACCTGCGCTCCTCCAACACCGAACCGGTGGTGCGGTTGAATGTGGAATCACGCGGTGATGTGCCGCTGATGGAAGCGCGAACGCGAACTCTGCTGACGTTGCTGAACGAGTAATGTCGGATCTTCCCTTACCCCATTGCGGGTAAGGGGCTAATAACAGGAACAACGATGACAAATCTAAAAAAGCGCGAGCGAGCGAAAACCAATGCATCGTTAATCTCTATGGTGCAACGCTTTTCAGATATCACCATCATGTTTGCCGGACTATGGCTGGTTTGCGAAGTCAGCGGACTGTCATTCCTCTACATGCACCTGTTGGTGGCGCTGATTACGCTGGTGGTGTTCCAGATGCTGGGCGGCATCACCGATTTTTATCGCTCATGGCGCGGTGTTCGGGCAGCGACAGAATTTGCCCTGTTGCTACAAAACTGGACGTTAAGCGTGATTTTCAGCGCCGGACTGGTGGCGTTTAACAATGATTTCGACACGCAACTGAAAATCTGGCTGGCGTGGTATGGGCTGACCAGCATCGGACTGGTGGTTTGCCGTTCATGTATTCGCATTGGGGCGGGCTGGCTGCGTAATCATGGCTATAACAAGCGCATGGTCGCGGTGGCGGGGGATTTAGCCGCCGGACAAATGCTGATGGAGAGCTTCCGTAATCAGCCGTGGTTAGGGTTTGAAGTGGTGGGCGTTTACCACGACCCGAAACCGGGTGGCGTTTCTAACGACTGGGCGGGCAATCTGCAACAGCTGGTCGAGGATGCGAAAGCGGGCAAGATTCATAACGTCTATATCGCGATGCAAATGTGCGACGGCGCGCGAGTGAAAAAACTGGTCCATCAATTGGCGGACACCACCTGTTCGGTGCTGCTGATCCCCGATGTCTTTACCTTCAACATTCTCCATTCCCGTATCGAAGAGATGAACGGCGTACCGGTGGTGCCGCTTTACGATACGCCGCTTTCCGGGGTTAACCGCCTGATAAAACGTGCGGAAGACATTGTGCTGGCGACGCTTATCCTGCTGCTGATCTCCCCGGTGCTGTGCTGTATTGCGCTGGCGGTAAAACTCAGTTCACCAGGACCGGTTATTTTCCGCCAGACTCGCTACGGCATGGATGGCAAGCCGATCAAAGTGTGGAAGTTCCGTTCGATGAAAGTGATGGAGAACGACAAAGTGGTAACTCAGGCGACGCAGAACGATCCGCGCGTCACCAAAGTGGGGAACTTTCTGCGCCGCACCTCGCTGGATGAATTGCCGCAGTTTATCAATGTGCTGACCGGGGGGATGTCGATTGTCGGTCCACGTCCACACGCGGTGGCGCATAACGAACAGTATCGCCAGCTCATTGAAGGCTACATGCTGCGCCATAAGGTGAAACCGGGCATTACCGGCTGGGCGCAGATTAATGGCTGGCGTGGCGAAACCGACACGCTGGAGAAAATGGAAAAACGCGTCGAGTTCGACCTTGAGTACATCCGCGAATGGAGCGTCTGGTTCGATATCAAAATCGTTTTCCTGACGGTGTTCAAAGGTTTCGTTAACAAAGCGGCATATTGATATGAGCTTACGTGAAAAAACCATCAGCGGCGCGAAGTGGTCGGCGATTGCCACGGTGATTATCATCGGCCTCGGGCTGGTGCAGATGACCGTGCTGGCGCGGATTATCGACAACCACCAGTTCGGTTTGCTTACCGTGTCGCTGGTGATTATCGCGCTGGCAGATACGCTTTCTGACTTCGGTATCGCTAACTCGATTATTCAGCGAAAAGAAATCAGTCACCTTGAACTCACCACGTTGTACTGGCTGAACGTTGGGCTGGGGATCGTGGTGTGCGTGGCGGTGTTTTTGTTGAGTGATCTCATCGGCGACGTGCTGAATAACCCGGACCTGGCACCGTTGATTAAAACATTGTCGCTGGCGTTTGTGGTGATCCCCCACGGGCAACAGTTCCGCGCGTTGATGCAAAAAGAGCTGGAGTTCAACAAAATTGGCATGATCGAAACCAGCGCGGTGCTGGCGGGCTTCACTTTTACAGTGGTTAGTGCCCATTTCTGGCCGCTGGCGATGACCGCGATCCTCGGTTATCTGGTCAATAGTGCGGTGAGAACGCTGCTGTTTGGCTACTTTGGCCGCAAAATTTATCGCCCCGGTCTGCATTTCTCGCTGGCGTCAGTGGCACCGAACTTACGTTTTGGTGCCTGGCTGACGGCGGACAGCATCATCAACTATCTCAACACCAACCTTTCAACGCTGGTGCTGGCGCGTATTCTCGGCGCGGGCGTGGCAGGGGGATACAACCTGGCGTACAACGTGGCCGTTGTGCCGCCGATGAAGCTGAACCCAATCATCACCCGCGTGTTGTTTCCGGCATTTGCCAAAATTCAGGACGACACCGAAAAGCTGCGCGTTAACTTCTACAAGCTGCTGTCGGTGGTGGGGATTATCAACTTTCCGGCGCTGCTCGGGCTGATGGTGGTGTCGAATAATTTTGTACCGCTGGTCTTTGGTGAGAAGTGGAACAGCATTATTCCGGTGCTGCAATTGCTGTGTATTGTGGGTCTGCTGCGTTCGGTAGGTAACCCGATTGGTTCGCTGCTGATGGCGAAAGCGCGGGTCGATATCAGCTTTAAATTCAACGTATTCAAAACCTTTCTGTTTATTCCGGCGATTGTTATTGGTGGGCAGATGGCGGGCGCAATCGGCGTCACGCTTGGCTTCCTGCTGGTGCAGATTATCAACACCATTCTGAGCTATTTCGTGATGATTAAACCGGTGCTCGGTTCCAGTTATCGCCAGTACATCCTGAGTTTATGGCTGCCGTTTTATCTCTCGCTGCCGACGCTGGTGGTCAGTTATGCGCTGGGCATTGTGCTGAAAGGGCAACTGGCGCTGGGGATGCTGCTGGCGGTGCAAATAGCCGCGGGCGTGCTGGCGTTTGTGGTGATGATTGTGCTGTCGCGCCATCCGCTGGTGGTGGAAGTGAAGCGTCAGTTTTGTCGCAGCGAAAAAATGAAAATGCTTTTACGGGCGGGGTGAGTTGTTGTTTTAGTCACTGGCAATAAAAACAACAACATAACCTCACCTGGCATCAAATTTATGAGGAAAAAATGAAATTACTTATTCTGGGCAACCACACTTGCGGCAATCGTGGCGACAGCGCCATCCTGCGCGGCTTACTTGATGCCATCAACATCCTCAATCCACATGCCGAAGTGGACGTGATGAGCCGCTATCCGGTCAGTTCTTCCTGGCTACTCAACCGCCCGGTAATGGGCGATCCGCTGTTCCTGCAAATGAAACAACACAACAGCGCGGCGGGCGTTGTCGGACGCGTTAAAAAAGTCCTCCGTCGCCGCTATCAACACCAGGTACTGCTCTCACGCGTCACCGACACTGGCAAGCTGCGTAATATCGCCATCGCCCAGGGATTCACTGACTTCGTGCGCCTGCTGTCAGGTTACGACGCCATTATTCAGGTCGGCGGATCGTTTTTTGTCGATCTCTACGGCGTGCCGCAGTTTGAACACGCGCTTTGCACATTTATGGCGAAAAAGCCGCTGTTTATGATTGGTCACAGCGTCGGCCCCTTCCAGGATGAGCAATTTAACCAACTGGCGAACTACGTTTTTGGTCACTGCGACGCGCTGATCCTGCGCGAATCGGTCAGCCTTGATCTGATGAAACGCAGCAATATCACCACTGCAAAAGTTGAACATGGCGTCGATACCGCGTGGCTGGTCGATCACCACACAGAAGACTTCACCGCCAGCTATGCCGTTCAACACTGGCTGGACGTTGCCGCACAACAGAAAACGGTGGCCATTACCCTGCGCGAACTGGCACCGTTCGACAAACGTCTCGGCACCACTCAACAAGCGTATGAAAAAGCCTTTGCTGGGGTGGTCAATCGCATTCTCGATGAAGGGTATCAGGTGATTGCGCTCTCCACCTGTACGGGTATCGACAGCTATAACAAAGACGACCGCATGGTGGCGATCAACCTGCGCCAGCACATCAGCGATCCTACCCGTTATCACGTAGTGATGGATGAACTCAACGATCTGGAAATGGGCAAAATTCTGGGTGCCTGTGAACTCACCATCGGTACGCGCCTGCACTCGGCTATTATCTCGATGAATTTCTCCACTCCGGCAATTGCCATCAACTACGAACATAAATCCGCCGGGATTATGCAGCAGCTGGGGCTGCCAGAGATGGCAATTGATATCCGTCATTTACTGGACGGCAGCCTGCAAGCGATGGTTGCGGATACCTTAGGCCAGCTTCCGGCGCTGAATGCGCGACTTAGTGAAGCCGTCAGTCGTGAGCGTCAGACAGGAATGCAGATGGTGCAGTCAGTGCTTGAGCGCATCGGGGAGGCGAAATGAAGGTCGGCTTCTTTTTACTGAAATTCCCGCTGTCTTCGGAAACCTTCGTCCTCAACCAAATCACTGCGTTTATTGATATGGGCTTTGAGGTGGAGATTGTTGCGCTGCAAAAAGGCGACACACAAAACACCCACGCGGCATGGACGAAATACAACCTTGCCGCCAGAACCCGCTGGTTACAGGACGAACCTACGGGCAAAGTGGCGAAGCTGCGCCACCGCGCCAGCCAGACCTTACGCGGCATTCATCGTAAAAATACCTGGCAGGCGCTCAACCTCAAACGCTATGGTGCCGAGTCGCGGAACCTGATTTTGTCTGCCATTTGCGGCCAGGTCGCAACACCGTTTCGCGCCGATGTGTTCATCGCTCATTTTGGCCCGGCGGGGGTAACCGCAGCAAAACTACGGGAACTGGGTGTCATTCGCGGCAAAATTGCCACTATTTTCCATGGTATTGATATCTCCAGTCGGGAAGTGCTCAACCACTACACCCCCGAATATCAGCAACTGTTTCGCCGTGGCGACCTGATGTTACCGATAAGCGATCTGTGGGCCGGAAGGCTGCAAAAAATGGGCTGCCCGAGGGAAAAAATCGCCGTATCGCGCATGGGCGTGGACATGACGCGCTTTAGCCCGCGCCCGGTGAAAGCGCCCGCAACGCCGCTGGAAATCATTTCCGTTGCACGCTTAACCGAGAAAAAAGGCCTGCATGTGGCGATCGAAGCCTGCCGTCAGTTGAAAGAGCAGGGCGTGGCATTTCGCTATCGCATCCTCGGCATTGGCCCGTGGGAACGACGCCTGCGCACCCTTATCGAACAATATCAACTGGAAGATGTGGTAGAGATGCCGGGCTTTAAACCGAGCCATGAAGTGAAAGCGATGCTCGACGACGCGGATGTCTTCCTGTTGCCATCGGTTACAGGTGCGGATGGTGATATGGAAGGCATTCCGGTGGCGCTAATGGAAGCGATGGCGGTCGGCATTCCGGTGGTTTCTACTCTGCATAGCGGAATACCGGAACTGGTGGAGGCTGACAAATCCGGCTGGCTGGTGCCTGAGAACGATGCCCGTGCACTGGCGCAACGACTGGCGGCGTTTAGCCAACTGGACACCGACGAACTGGCACCGGTCGTCAAACGTGCGCGCGAAAAAGTCGAACACGATTTTAACCAGCAGGTGATTAACCGAGAACTCGCCAGCTTGCTGCAGGCTTTATAGAGGAGAACGCATGCCATTTAAAAAACTCTCCCGACGCACCTTCCTGACGGCAAGCTCGGCGCTTGCCTTCCTCCATACCCCTTTCGCCCGTGCACTTCCTGCCCGGCAAAGCGTTAACATTAACGACTACAACCCTCACGACTGGATCGCCTCATTTAAACAAGCCTTCAGCGAAGGGCAAACGGTCGTCGTGCCCGCCGGATTGGTTTGCGACAATATCAACACCGGCATCTTCATTCCTGCAGGTAAAACGTTACACATCCTTGGAAGCCTGCGCGGCAACGGCAGAGGGCGATTTGTCTTACAGGACGGCAGCAAGGTGACAGGGGGGGAGGGCGGCAGTATACATAACATCACCCTGGATGTGCGTGGTTCTGACTGCACCATCAAAGGGCTGGTGATGAGCGGCTTTGGCCCGGTGACGCAGATCTATATCGGCGGCAAAAACAAACGGGTCATGCGCAACCTGACCATCGATAACCTCACCGTTAGCCACGCTAACTACGCCATCTTACGCCAGGGATTTCATAACCAGATTATCGGTGCCAATATCACCAATTGTAAGTTCAGCGACTTACAGGGCGACGCCATTGAATGGAACGTGGCAATTAACGACAGTGATATTTTGATCTCCGACCATGTGATCGAGCGCATCAACTGTACTAACGGCAAAATCAACTGGGGCATTGGCATCGGCCTTGCGGGAAGTACCTACGATAATAATTATCCGGAAAACCAGGCAGTGAAAAACTTTGTCGTGGCGAATATCACGGGATCAGATTGTCGGCAACTGATCCATGTTGAAAATGGTAAACATTTTGTTATCCGTAATATCAAAGCTCGTAATATCACGCCGGATTTCAGTAAGAAAGCAGGTATTGATAACGCCACAGTTGCTATTTATGGTTGTGACAACTTTGTGATTGATAATATTGAAATGATTAATAGTGCCGGGATGTTAATTGGCTATGGGGTAATTAAAGGCAAATATCTCTCGATACCGCAGAATTTCCGAGTGAATGATATTCAACTGGATAATACTCATCTTGCTTATAAATTGCGCGGCATCCAAATCTCCGCCGGGAATGCTGTCTCCTTTGTGGCGCTGACTAACATTGAGATGAAGCGTGCGTCGCTTGAGCTACACAATAAACCGCAACACCTTTTTATGCGAAATATCAATGTGATGCAGGAATCCTCTGTTGGACCCGCATTGAGCATGAACTTCGACATGCGCAAAGACGTACGCGGTGTCTTTATGGCGAAAAAAGAAACACTGCTGTCTCTTGCAAATGTTCATGCGGTGAATGAAAAAGGACAAATCTCCGTCGATATCGACAGGATTAATCACCATATTGTTAATGTGGAGAAGATTAACTTTAGATTGCCAGAACGGAGGGAGTAGATTTGCGACCATTCCTGGAAAAATGGAGCCATACTTAGGAACAATGCTACTGCAATCCACAACGAAGCGGCGTAACATCACAAGTAATTCAGTAATCAATTCAGGGTAATTGATGCTGGCGAAAAAAATCGAACAAGCTATAATTCAGCAACCATTTTACAGGTGGATGAAATAATGACGAATTTAAAAGCAGTTATTCCTGTAGCGGGTCTTGGGATGCATATGTTGCCTGCCACTAAGGCGATTCCCAAAGAGATGCTACCGATCGTCGATAAGCCAATGATTCAGTACATCGTTGACGAGATTGTGGCTGCAGGGATCAAAGAAATCCTCCTGGTAACTCACGCTTCCAAGAACGCGGTCGAAAACCACTTCGACACCTCTTATGAATTAGAATCTCTCCTTGAACAGCGCGTGAAGCGTCAACTGCTGGCGGAAGTACAGTCCATTTGCCCGCCGGGCGTGACAATTATGAACGTGCGTCAGGGCGAACCTTTAGGTTTGGGCCACTCCATTTTATGTGCACGACCTGCCATTGGTGACAATCCATTTGTCGTGGTGCTGCCAGACGTTGTGATCGACGACGCCAGCGCCGACCCGCTGCGCTACAACCTTGCTGCCATGATTGCGCGCTTCAACGAAACGGGCCGCAGCCAGGTGCTGGCAAAACGTATGCCGGGTGACCTCTCTGAATACTCTGTCATCCAGACCAAAGAGCCGCTGGACCGCGAAGGTAAAGTCAGCCGCATTGTTGAATTCATCGAAAAACCGGATCAGCCGCAGACGCTGGACTCAGACATCATGGCCGTTGGTCGCTATGTGCTTTCTGCAGATATTTGGCCGGAACTTGAACGCACTCAGCCTGGTGCATGGGGGCGTATTCAGCTGACTGATGCCATCGCTGAACTGGCGAAAAAACAGTCCGTTGATGCCGTGCTGATGACAGGTGACAGCTACGACTGCGGTAAAAAAATGGGGTATATGCAGGCATTTGTGAAGTATGGACTACGCAACCTGAAAGAAGGGGCGAAGTTCCGTAAAGGGATTGAGAAGCTGTTAAGCGAGTAACAAATTCCTGACTGGAAGTGTCGGTCAGTAAGTAATTAAAAACGGCAGTGAAGATTCATAGCATAAGTTTTGCTCATTGAATCTCACTGCCGTTGTCTTTTTTATAAGTACAATAAAAACAGCATGTTAGCTTGCAATCATAGTTCAAATTTTTCCAGGATTTTCCTTGTTTCTACAGCTGTTTGGTAAGACAATTAGCGTTTGAATTTTTCGGATTTGGCACGAGTGGGTTACGCTCGTCACATCGTGGAAATGTACGCAGTGCTCTGGTAGCTGTTAAGCCAGGGGCGGTAGCGTGCATTAATGCATCTATTAATCAAATCTGGAGCAGTCTATTTCACAGCATGCTCTCTGGCTATATGGAATAAAAAAGTGAAGATACTTGTTACTGGTGGCGCAGGATTTATTGGTTCTGCTGTTGTTCGTCACATAATAAATAATACGCAAGATAGTGTTGTTAATGTCGATAAATTAACATACGCCGGAAACCTGGAATCACTCGCTGAAATTTCTGATTCTGAACGTTATTCATTTGAGCATGCAGATATCTGCGATGCCGAAGCGATGGCTCGTATTTTCGCACAGCACCAGCCAGACGCGGTGATGCACCTGGCAGCAGAGAGCCACGTTGACCGCTCAATAACTGGCCCTGCGGCATTTATTGAAACCAATATTGTGGGTACTTATGTTCTTTTAGAAGCGGCGCGCAATTATTGGTCTGGTCTGGATGATGAAAAGAAAAAAAACTTCCGTTTTCATCATATTTCTACTGATGAGGTGTATGGTGACTTACCCCATCCGGATGAAGTAAATAGCAATGAAACGTTGCCGCTATTTACGGAAACGACAGCATACGCGCCAAGTAGTCCATATTCTGCTTCTAAAGCTTCCAGCGATCATTTGGTTCGCGCATGGAAACGTACTTATGGTTTACCGACCATTGTGACTAATTGCTCGAACAACTATGGTCCTTATCATTTCCCGGAAAAGCTTATTCCACTGGTTATTCTTAATGCACTGGAAGGTAAGGCATTACCTATTTATGGCAAAGGAGATCAGATCCGCGACTGGTTGTATGTAGAGGATCATGCTCGAGCGTTATATACCGTCGTAACCGAAGGTAAAGCGGGCGAAACTTATAACATTGGTGGACACAACGAAAAGAAAAACATCGACGTAGTGTTCACTATTTGTGATTTGTTGGATGAGATAGTCCCGAAAGAGAAATCTTATCGTGAGCAAATTACCTATGTTGCTGATCGCCCAGGGCATGATCGCCGTTATGCAATTGATGCCGATAAAATTAGCCGCGAATTGGGCTGGAAACCGCAAGAAACGTTTGAGAGCGGTATTCGTAAAACGGTGGAATGGTATCTGGCTAATACAAATTGGGTTGAGAATGTGAAAAGCGGTGCTTATCAGTCGTGGATTGAACAGAACTATGAGGGCCGCCATTAATGAATATCCTCCTATTCGGCAAAACAGGGCAGGTAGGTTGGGAACTGCAGCGTGCTCTGGCACCGCTGGGTAATCTGATTGCTCTTGATGTTCACTCCACTGATTATTGTGGTGATTTTAGTAATCCCGAAGGTGTAGCTGAAACTGTCAAAAAAATTCGCCCTGATGTTATTGTTAATGCGGCTGCTCACACTGCAGTAGACAAAGCGGAATCAGAACCGGAATTTGCACAATTACTTAACGCGACAAGTGTCGAAGCGATTGCAAAAGCAGCCAATGAAGTCGGCGCTTGGGTTATTCACTACTCTACTGACTACGTATTTCCGGGAACCGGTGAAATACCGTGGCAGGAGACGGATGCTACAGCACCTTTGAATGTTTATGGTGAAACTAAACTAGCCGGAGAAAAAGCGTTACAGAAACATTGCGCGAAGCATATTATTTTCCGTACCAGCTGGGTATATGCAGGTAAAGGAAATAACTTCGCCAAAACAATGTTGCGTCTGGCAAAAGAGCGCGAAGAACTGGCTGTGATAAACGATCAGTTTGGCGCACCAACAGGTGCCGAATTGCTGGCTGATTGCACCGCTCATGCCATTCGCGTAGCAGTAGACAAACCAGAAGTTGCTGGTTTGTACCATCTGGTTGCTGGCGGTACAACAACCTGGCACGATTATGCCGCTCTGGTATTTGAAGAAGCGCGCAAAGCAGGGATTAACCTTGCTCTTAACAAACTTAACGCCGTGCCAACAACGGCCTATCCCACACCAGCCCGTCGACCCCATAACTCTCGCCTCAATACAGAAAAGTTTCAGCAGAACTTTGCGCTTGTCTTGCCTGACTGGCAGGTGGGTGTGAAACGAATGCTCAACGAATTATTTACGACTACGGCAATTTAACAAATTTTTGCATCTCGCTCATGATGCCAGAGCGGGATGAATTAAAAGGAATGGTGAAATGAAAACGCGTAAAGGTATTATTCTGGCTGGTGGTTCCGGCACTCGTCTTTATCCTGTGACGATGGCAGTAAGTAAACAACTGCTGCCGATTTATGATAAGCCGATGATTTATTATCCGCTTTCAACGCTTATGTTAGCGGGTATTCGCGATATTCTTATTATCAGTACGCCACAGGATACGCCGCGTTTCCAACAATTGTTGGGGGACGGGAGCCAGTGGGGGCTTAATCTACAGTATAAAGTACAACCGAGTCCGGATGGCCTGGCGCAAGCGTTTATCATTGGTGAAGACTTTATTGGTGGCGATGATTGTGCACTTGTGCTTGGTGATAATATCTTCTATGGACACGACTTGCCGAAATTAATGGAAGCTGCTGTTAACAAAGAAAGCGGTGCAACGGTATTTGCTTATCACGTTAATGATCCTGAACGTTATGGTGTCGTGGAGTTTGATAATAACGGTACTGCAATTAGCCTGGAAGAAAAACCGCTGGAACCAAAAAGTAACTATGCGGTTACTGGGCTTTATTTCTATGACAATGACGTTGTGGAAATGGCGAAAAACCTTAAGCCTTCTGCCCGAGGTGAACTGGAAATTACCGATATTAACCGTATTTATATGGAACAAGGACGTTTGTCTGTCGCTATGATGGGGCGTGGCTATGCATGGCTGGATACAGGGACGCATCAAAGTCTTATTGAAGCAAGCAACTTCATTGCCACCATTGAAGAGCGCCAGGGACTAAAGGTTTCCTGTCCGGAAGAAATTGCTTATCGTAAAGGGTTTATTGATGCTGAGCAGGTAAAAGTATTAGCCGAACCGTTGAAGAAAAATGCTTATGGTCAGTATCTGCTCAAAATGATTAAAGGTTATTAATAAGATGAACGTAATTAAAACTGAAATTCCTGATGTATTAATATTTGAACCAAAAGTATTTGGGGATGAGCGTGGTTTTTTTATGGAAAGCTTCAATCAGAAAGTTTTCGAAGAAGCTGTGGGGCGGAAGGTTGAATTTGTTCAGGATAACCATTCTAAGTCTACTAAAGGAGTAATTAGAGGATTACATTTTCAATTACCACCTTATTCACAGGCAAAATTAGTACGCTGTGTAGTAGGTGAGGTATATGACGTTGTTGTTGATATAAGGAAAGATTCTAAAACTTTTGGCAAATGGGTCGGTGTAAATCTTTCTGCTGAAAACAAGCGACAGTTGTGGATTCCAGAAGGATTCGCCCATGGTTTTGAAGTGATTAGTGAAGTCGCTCATTTTTTATACAAAACAAATAATTATTATAATGCAACTATGGAAAAAGGTATAAGATGGGATGATGAATATTTAGCTATTAATTGGAAAGAAAAAAAAGCGATAATCTCTGAGAAAGACATGAAACAACCATCATTCAGAGAACTTTTTGAGAAAGTTTAATTGATGAATAACAAACTAGCCAGGCAAGGATTATTATGGAGCACAATTGAAAGGCTAGGAACGCAAGCCATACAATTATTATTAATGTTGTATTTGGGTAGGGTTCTTGGACCAAGCTCTTTTGGTTATGTTGGTATGCTAACTTTATTTCTATCATTAGCTCAGGTTCTAATTGATAGTGGATTTAGTGCAGCATTAATTAGAAAATCGGAGCGTACTGAAAAAGATTATTCGACAGTATTTATATTTAATATTTGTCTATCAATACTAATATATATTGTACTTTATTGTTTATCTTCTTATATTGCTTTATTCTATCAAATACCTCTGCTGGAATCTTTACTTGATATTTTAGCATTAACAGTTATAGCAAATGGTCTAACTTTAATCCCCAAGATTCAACTCACTGTAGACGTGAATTTTAAGATCCAAGCTAAAAGTTCACTTATCGCTATTACCAGTAGTAGTGTAATAGCGATAACGTTAGCTGCTTTGGGTTATGGAGTATGGACATTGGTTTTCCAATCGTTATCCTATAGTGTCATAAATTGTATTGTACTGAATATTTATAATCCATGGTATCCAAAAGAGAAATTTTGCTATGAAACATTCAAAAAGCTATTTTCATTTAGCAGTAACTTACTAATTGCTGGAGTACTTGAAGCTTTTTATTCAAATATATATCAATTAATTATAGGGAAATTTTTTACACCACAGCTTGTAGGGCAATTTACACAGGCTAATCAGATCTCTAGCGTACCTGCAATGACACTTACTAATATTATTCAGAGAGTAACTTATCCACTTTTTTGTAATATTTATAATGGCAAAGGGAAAATAGATGATGCTTATTTAAACACACTTAAAATTGCAGGCGTTGTAGTTTTTCCAATTCTATTAGGAATAGGTTTAATCTCGAAGCCATTAGTCTCTGTATTATTAGGAAGTGAGTGGAAATTTACATCTGATATTCTGTTTCTACTTTGTATTGCATTTATGATTTATCCTATACATGCAATAAATATTAATATCCTACAGGTTCATGGGCGAAGTGATCTTTTTTTGCGTTTGGAAATACTAAAAAAGACATTGATGACAATTATTCTTGTCATTACGATGCAAATAAATATAAATGCAATGGTGATTGGTTTAGTTTTACACTCATATCTTTCGTGGTTTTTAAATGGATTATTTAGCCAGAAAGTATCAACGATCACAATAAGGAAGCAGTTAAAAGAGTTACTACCTATATGGTGTCTATGTTTAATTAGTGGGTTAGGTTCTAACTATATTATAAATGAAATAAGTATGGAACCTTTATTAAATATAATATTTACTATTTTATTAAATGCCATTATATACATCACACTAATTCGAATTATGTACAAAGAAATATTTATGACTATTATTTCTCTTATAAAAAATAAGGGCTGAAAATGAACGATAAAACTATTCCAGTAACGCAACCTTCTTTGCCGGAACTTGCAGAATTCATGCCTTACCTGGAAAAAATATGGAAAAATAAATGGTTGACAAATAATGGACCATTTCATCAAGAACTCGAGGAAAAATTATGTGAATTTTTGGGTGTGCAGCATATCTCGCTTTTTAACAATGCAACAATTGCATTGATCACAGCATTACAAGCCCTAAGAATAACAGGTGAGGTAATAACAACACCATATTCATTTGTTGCAACTTCACATGCTATTTTATGGAATGGACTTACGCCTGTCTTTGTTGATATTGAAAATGATGGATATAATATTGATTACAGAAAAATAGAACAGGCTATTACACCAAAAACTTCAGCAATTTTACCTGTCCATTGCTACTCAACACCCTGTGAAGTCGAAGAAATTCAAAAAATAGCTGATAATTATGGATTGAAAGTAATCTACGACGCAGCACATGCATTCGGTGTAAATTTTAAAGGGCAAAGTTTACTTAACTATGGTGATTTATCAATTCTTAGTTTCCATGCGACGAAAGTCTTCAATACATTTGAAGGTGGGGCAATAATTAGCCCTGATGCTAAAACCAAGTTACGTATAGATCGATTAAAAAACTTTGGTATCGCCGACGAGCTGACTGTGACAGCTCCAGGAATAAATGGCAAAATGAGTGAAATTAATGCTGCCTTTGGACTTGTTCAGTTAAAGCATATTGAGGGCTCAATATCTAAGCGAAAAATAATTGATAGTCTTTACCGGAATTTACTGAAAGGGACTCCGGGTATTACTATATTTCCAGGAAATATAAATGCAAATAGCAACTATTCATATTTTCCTATACTCATAGATGATGGTTTTCATATGAGTCGTGATCAGGCATATGAATTACTTAAGAAAAATAATATCCTATCTCGAAAGTATTTTTATCCATTAATCAGTAATATGCCTATGTATCGAGGATTGATTTCAGCTAGCGTTGATAATCTACCAATAGCCAATAGTGTTGCTGATAAAGTCCTATGCTTGCCAATATATACAGATTTAAATGAAGAGATTGTTGTGAAAATAACCAAATTATTATTGGGTAAGATGTGATATGGCCTATTTAGATGAAATACAGTTAAAAGAAATGGGCTTCAAAAGCGTTGGAGAAAATGTAAAAATATCAGATAAGGCATCTTTTTATGGGTGTGATAATATTAGTATTGGGAATAATGTAAGGATTGATGATTTTTGCGTGTTTTCAGCTGGAGAGGGTGGTATTGATATACACGATTATATTCATATAGCGGTATATTCTTCAATTATTGGCAAAGGAAAAGTAACTATATCTGACTACGCAAACATTTCATCTCGAGTCTCAATATATTCCAGTAACGATGATTATTCTGGCAATTATATGTCTAATCCAGTAGTTCCAAGTGAATATACGAATATACATAGCGGTACTGTATTTATAGGCAAACATGTTATCATAGGTTGCGGAAGTATTGTTCTTCCGGATGTTATTTTACATGAGGGTGCAGCAATTGGAGCTCTTTCTGTAGTCAAAGAGGATTGTGAAGCTTTTACGGTAAATGTAGGTATACCAGCTAAACCAATATCTGAAAGAAGCAAGAAATTATTGGAGCTTGAATCTGTATTTAAACCAAGCGCTATTGGAGATAATCTGTGAAGATTCATATTTATTTTCGGCATACGGATATTAGTCGGACAACTAAAAATAATCGGCCTGAGTGGTTTAGTCATGAAAATTGTTTTATAAATCTTATAAATACAATAAAAGAATCTAAATATAAAGACCAAATAGCATTTACTTTTATTTTTGATGGATCATTAAACGTTGCTTCCTTAGATCCGTTATATCAACACTTTGAAAATATCGATATGAATAATAAAAAGATATTCATAATCAATGGAGGAGATCAGCGCAAAGCATGGCGTGAATGCGTAAAACTAGTAGATGAAGATCGTCGAGTTGGAAAAATTGATAAAAATGATTTAATATATTTTTTAGAAAATGATTATTTGCATGAGTCTAAATGGATTGATGAGATATTTAACTTGGTCAAATCAAATATAAGATGGGATATGGCAACGCTTTATGATCATCCAGATAAATATAGTGAATATTGTGAACATCTTGATTCATTAAAAAATAAAAACAAAAAAACTATTGTATTTTATTCTGGGAGTAGGCATTGGAAAATAGCACCAAGTACATGTGCAACATATATTATGAAAGCCAGGGTTTTTGATAGGACAAAAATAATTCTAAAATTAGCTATTTACGATTACAAATTATTTTTGATACTTACTAAAATATTTAGAATTAGACTTCTTTCACCTATCCCCGCTCTTTCAACTCATTGTATGGCTTCTTTGTTATCACCTTCAATCAATTGGGATGATTTATAATGGATTGTAAAAAAAAATTATGCATTGTGGCCTGTTCTTATACTTTAAAGCCAGAATTCATAATTAATAAATTATATAATTATTTACCAGATTATGAACTAGATGGTGTTGTGATTTCCAATAATCATGTAGTAGAACAGATTACAATGAAGGGATTTCATATCGAAAACGGGACAAATTCTCTTTTTGAGTTTTCTGCCTATAAGGAAGGAATAGATTTTTTAGAAGATAGCTCATTATTACCATCAGGAGTACCAATTCTCATTTTGAATGATACATTGTTCTTGAAACATAATGCAAAATTCTTTTTAAGGAAAATTGTGAGTTATTATTCAACAATTCAAAGAACTGAATTGCCTACAATGGCAGGTCGTTTAGATCCTTATAATAATATATGTTACAGTAACCCTTGGAATAATATGAATGGCTATATATCTTCCTTTTGTATGCTAATAAATGAAAAATCTGCAAAAATAATTGTTAGTTGCTACAATGAGCTTCCAAAATATTTTTTTAGTAATGATATTGATATTATTGACCCCAAATGGGGAATGCAGATTGAATCAAGACTGAGAGAATTTATTCGTAGTCATTTAATTGATATAGACACAGATACGGTTTGGTATCAAGCTAAATTGTTACATAATGATAAACAACGAATTAATATTAAAGCTCAATGTGTCTTCATGGAACATTTCATATCAGGGAAGATTGGTGAAAGTGGAATTGTTGTTTCTATTTTTCCCACATGGAAAGGAAAGGTGTTAAATTTTTTAAACGAGCAATTGGCTAAAATCAAGAGGAAGATTATAATTAAATGAGGAAAAATTTTTACACGACACCAATCACATTACTAATTCTTACGCTTAATATTGCTGCAACAATTGTAGTTATAAACAACAGTGAATTATTGATTGGCGATTTAATGGGGTTTAAATCAGAAACTGTCGTAATAATTCAATCTCTAATTTATATATCTCTTAGCTTATTATTTCTATCGGTATTATATAATGGATTGGAAAAAATAAAACCACTTACAACAAAATTAGCTGATTCTAATAGTAGACCGATCGCCATTTTTTTAATTTGTTTAGAATTATTATATATAACATACGTATTTAATACAGGCTTATTTGTTGCCGGTAATAATGAGCGCGGAGGCGGAGTAATTTCAGCGTTATTTGTATTACTGAATGTTGATGTACTTGTTTTAATATTTCTAACACATGTTAAAACAAGTAAGTACAAGCCCATTATTATCATGTTGTGGATTATTTCTTTTCTTCAGCGTGGTTGGATATCTTATTTTTTCATTTTGATTTTAATCTCATTTATCGATCGTCGATTGAAAAACAAAAAAAATTGGAAAGCTGGGGTAGTATTAATATGTTTTATTCTGGCTCTGCCATTTGTAGAACAGATTAAGAATTCTATCAGAAGTGGCGAAGCTATCAGCACGCAATTAACTTTTTTTGATTATGCGGATTCTTTTAATCAACAATTTATGAAGGTTGTTGGCAGAGTTCAAACAGTTTCACACGTTGCATTTATAACAGATAATATTAATCAACTTCAGAATTTAAAAAATAATGGAGAATCTACTGATTTTTTTGAAGAAAATTTTATTTATATAATTGCTAAAAAATTAGGGAGTGCTGATGATAAGATTAATACTCCAGATTTGCTTGCCAGATATATTTCTCCATCTCTGGATAGCTCATGGAATGTGAATCCATCGTTAATTGGTTGGATTTTTATTCAAAATGATTTATACGTTTTACCCATCATATGGGTTGTTTTGCTGTGTTTTCTATTTACAATGCTATCTAAAATTATTGCGAATGACCTATATGCAATGAATATGAGATGGTTGTTTTGGTTAGTGTTTTTATTTCCGGGTTGGATATTCCAATTCACAGCAGTTATATTTTCGCTTTTAGTATTTATTTTATTAAAGTACACACTTAGGACTAAAAGAGTAAAACCTTTATGACGAAAATAGTTTTCAATTTACTATCTTTTTCAGAATTAAAATATTATGGGGTTGGAGTATACTTTAGAGATTTAATTGCAAAAAATATTAATGAAATATTCGATGGGATTGATTGCGAAATAATAGTTGTTCACCAGGCTAATATCCCTGTTAAAGAATTGTTCAATTTTCCAGAAAACAATAATATTACCTATAATCCTGTAAAAGGCATTAATGGGAAATTTTTGCGTGTTATTTACGAACAGATATTTATGCCGATTAAATTTCGTAACTATAACATAATTTATTCCCCAAATAATATTAATCCGATTCTTTTGGGGGCTAAATGTAAGTCAATAATTACTATTCATGACTTGCTTCCATTTAGAAAGGCTAATAGATTTGGTCTTCTACAAAGATTGTATCTAAAGTTTTTCACATATATGTGTGCTCACAAATCGGAAAAAATCGCTACAGTGTCCAATAATTCAAAAAATGATATTATCAATACCCTTAATGTCAAGAGCGATAAGGTTATTGTAACTTACAATATATTAGGTGATTTTAAAAAATCCTCTATACACCAATATGATTGTGAACCTTTTTTTTTCTCGGTGGGTGCTTTGCATGAAGATAAACAATACGATTTGATGATAAAGGCTTTTCTAAAGTTCAAAAAATTAGTCAATGATAATTGTAAATTATTAATTGCTGGGGGTGATCATGGAGCTAAGAAAATTTTACAGGACTTGATTGATGAATTAAAATTAAATGACCATGTTCAATTATTAGGATATATCACTGATGAAGATAAGTGGGACTACTATGAAAATTGTTGTGCACTTATCTTACTAGGGAAATATGAAGGTTTTGGTATTCCTGTATTGGAAGCTATGAGTGTCAATAAGCCATCAATTGTAGCAAATACCGGGGCTCTACCTGAGATCATAGGTAAAGCAGGATTTGTCATAAATGCTGATATTGATTCAATTTGTGATGCTATGTTAAAAAGCTATTCATATAAAGTTGACCCAAAATTGTTTGAAGATGAATTATCACGCTTTTCTACTAATAAACAAATAAATACTTTGCAGCACATGTTTAAGGAAATATGTAAAGATGTCAGATGACACTCCAAAGTTTTCTGTTTTGATGGCTATATACATCAAGGATTCTCCCCTATTTCTCTCTGAGGCTTTACAATCAATTTATAAAAATACGGTTGCCCCAGATGAAGTTATTATTATTCGTGATGGTAAGGTCACATCTGAACTCAATTCTGTTATTGATAGTTGGAGAAGATATTTAAATATAAAAGATTTCACACTTGAAAAAAATATGGGGTTGGGGGCAGCGTTAAATTTTGGGTTGAATCAATGTATGCATGATTTAGTAATACGTGCTGATTCTGATGATATAAATAGAACAAATCGATTCGAATGTATACTTGATTTTATGACTAAGAATGGTGATGTTCATATTCTTAGCTCTTGGGTTGAAGAGTTCGAATTCAATCCAGGAGATAAGGGCATAATAAAAAAAGTACCAAGTCGGAATTCTATACTTAAATATTCAAAAAACAGATCTCCTTTTAATCACCCTGCAGTTGCATTTAAAAAGTGTGAAATAATGCGCGTCGGTGGTTATGGAAATGAGTACTTATATGAAGATTATGCCCTTTGGTTGAAATCTTTAGCTAATGGATGTAATGGTGATAATATTCAACAAGTTTTAGTTGATATGAGATTTTCAAAGGAAACAGCAAAAAGACGAGGTGGAATAAAATATGCCATTTCAGAAATTAAAGCTCAGTATCATTTTTATCGTGCAAATTATATATCATATCAAGACTTTATAATAAATATTATCACAAGGATATTTGTTAGACTTCTTCCCACTAGTTTTCGTGGCTATATATATAAAAAAGTTATCAGGAGATTTTTATGAGCTCACCTCTTATTCCGGTTATATTAAGTGGTGGTAATGGTACTAGGTTATGGCCACTATCTAGAGAGGAATATCCTAAGCAGTTTTTAAAACTAACCGACTCAATATCAATGCTGCAATCAACAATATCTCGGTTAGACTCATTAAATACTTCCTCTCCAGTTGTAATATGCAATGAATTACACAGATTTATTGTTGCAGAACAACTCAGGCACTTAAATAAATTAGATAATAATATTATTTTAGAACCATCTGGTCGCAATACTGCACCTGCTATTTGTATTGCTGCTTTAATTTTAAAAATGAAGCATCCAAATGAAAATCCACTTATGCTCGTTCTTCCAGCCGATCACTCCGTAAAAAAAGTCAAAACTTTTTGTAATACAATAAAAAGTGCTATTCCCTTCGCTGAAGCTGGTAATTTGGTTTCTTTTGGTATTAAACCTACTCATCCTGAGACGGGGTATGGATATATACAAAAAGGCAAAGTGTTATCTGATTCTGATATATATGAGGTCAGTGAAGTTAGAACTTTTGTTGAAAAGCCTAATCTTAAAACAGCAGAAAGCTTTATAGAAAAAGATGAGTATTATTGGAATAGTGGTATGTATTTGTTTAGTGTTGAACGTTACTTACAAGAGTTATCATTATACCGACCAGACATAGTTAAAGTATGCCAGGAAACTGTTAAAAATATTCATTATGATATGGATTTTATTAGATTGGACGATAAAATATTTCGGAACTGTCCACAGGAGTCTATTGATTATGCTGTAATGGAGAAAACAAAGGATGCTGTAGTTGCTACAATGGATATCGGTTGGAATGATGTAGGAGCATGGTCTTCGCTTTGGGAATTAGGGAAAAAAGACTCCTCTGGTAATGTTATCACGGGAGACATCGTTTGCCACGAGACAGAAAATAGTTATATTTATACTGAGTCTGGATTGGTAGCAACTATTGGTATTCAAGATCTTGTTATTATTCATACTAAAGATTCATTACTGGTTTCCAGACGTGATTCAGTACAAAATGTAAAAAATATTGTTCAGCATCTTGATTTGTCAGGACGTAAAGAACATAAAGAACATAGGGAAGTATTCAAGTCATGGGGACGATGTGACTCCATAGATAGTAGTGAAAAGTACCACTATCAGGTCAAACGAATAACAGTTAATCCAAGTGAAAAATTATCGTTGCAATTGCATCATCACCGTGCGGAACATTGGGTTGTTGTAATGGGGATTGCTAAAGTTACAGTTGCAGAAGAAATAAAAATTTTAAAAGAGAATGAGTCTGTATATATTCCTGCAGGTATTAAGCATAGTTTGGAAAATATTGGGACAATACCACTTGTGTTAATAGAAGTTTGGACCGGTTCTTATCTTGCTGATGATGATATCCTTCGATTTGAAGATTGATATGGTAGAGCTTAGAAATAGAGAGTCTTAATAATGCTAACTTGCTTTAAAGCTTATGATATTCGCGGGAAACTAGGCGAAGAACTGAATGAAGATATCGCCTGGCGCATTGGGCGTGCCTATGGCGAATTTCTCAAACCGAAAACCATTGTGTTAGGCGGTGATGTCCGCCTCACCAGCGAAACCTTAAAACTGGCGCTGGCGAAAGGTTTACAGGATGCGGGCGTCGATGTGCTGGATATCGGTATGTCCGGCACCGAAGAGATCTATTTCGCCACGTTCCATCTCGGCGTGGATGGCGGCATCGAAGTTACCGCCAGCCATAACCCGATGGATTACAACGGCATGAAACTGGTGCGCGAAGGGGCTCACCCGATCAGCGGTGATACCGGACTGCGCGATGTCCAGCGTCTGGCAGAAGCCAACGACTTCCCTCCCGTTGATGAAACCAAACGCGGTCGCTATCAGCAAATCAATCTGCGTGACGCTTACGTTGATCACCTGTTCGGTTATATCAACGTCAAAAACCTCACGTCGCTCAAGCTGGTGATCAACTCCGGGAACGGCGCGGCGGGTCCGGTGGTGGACGCCATTGAAGCCCGCTTTAAAGCCCTCGGCGCACCGGTGGAATTAATCAAAGTACACAACACGCCGGACGGCAATTTCCCCAACGGTATTCCTAACCCGCTACTGCCGGAATGCCGCGACGACACCCGCAATGCGGTCATCAAACACGGCGCGGATATGGGCATTGCCTTTGATGGCGATTTTGACCGCTGTTTCCTGTTTGACGAAAAAGGGCAGTTTATCGAGGGCTACTACATTGTCGGTCTTCTGGCAGAAGCGTTCCTCGAAAAAAATCCCGGCGCGAAGATCATCCACGATCCGCGTCTCTCCTGGAACACCGTTGATGTGGTGACCGCCGCGGGCGGCACTCCGGTGATGTCGAAAACCGGACACGCCTTTATTAAAGAACGTATGCGCAAGGAAGACGCCATCTACGGTGGCGAAATGAGCGCCCACCACTATTTCCGTGATTTCGCTTACTGCGACAGCGGCATGATCCCGTGGCTGCTGGTCGCCGAACTGGTGTGTCTGAAAGGAAAAACGCTGGGCGAACTGGTGCGCGACCGGATGGCGGCGTTTCCGGCAAGCGGTGAGATCAACAGCAAACTGGCGCACCCCGTTGAGGCGATTAATCGCGTCGAACAGCATTTTAGCCGCGAGGCGCTGGCGGTGGATCGCACCGATGGCATCAGCATGACCTTTGCCGACTGGCGCTTTAACCTGCGCTCCTCCAACACCGAACCGGTGGTGCGGTTGAATGTGGAATCGCGCGGTGATGTACCGTTGATGGAAGAAAAGACAAAACTTATCCTTGAGTTACTGAACAAGTAATTCAGTAATTTCATATAAATGGGTTTTAAAAAACGGAAAAGATGAGATATCCGGTGTGGTATAGCCAAGGTAATGCTATTCAGTATCTCTATGAGTGAGTTAACATCTATACCACATTTAAGCCGCACACTTCGCGGTGACCACCCCCTGACAGGAGTAAACAATGTCAAAGCAACAGATCGGCGTCGTCGGTATGGCAGTGATGGGGCGCAACCTTGCGCTCAACATCGAAAGCCGTGGTTATACCGTCTCTATTTTCAACCGTTCCCGTGAAAAGACGGAAGAAGTGATTGCCGAAAATCCAGGCAAGAAACTGGTTCCTTACTATACGGTGAAAGAGTTTGTTGAATCTCTGGAAACGCCTCGTCGCATCCTGTTAATGGTGAAAGCAGGTGCAGGCACGGATGCTGCTATTGATTCCCTCAAACCATATCTCGATAAAGGCGACATCATCATCGATGGTGGTAACACCTTCTTCCAGGACACCATTCGTCGTAACCGTGAGCTTTCTGCCGAAGGCTTTAACTTTATCGGTACCGGTGTTTCTGGTGGTGAAGAAGGTGCGCTGAAAGGGCCTTCCATTATGCCTGGTGGGCAGAAAGAAGCCTATGAACTGGTTGCGCCGATCCTGACCAAAATCGCTGCAGTGGCTGAAGACGGTGAGCCATGCGTTACCTATATTGGTGCTGATGGTGCAGGTCACTATGTGAAGATGGTTCACAACGGTATTGAATACGGTGATATGCAGCTGATTGCTGAAGCCTATTCTCTGCTTAAAGGTGGCCTGAACCTCACCAACGAAGAACTGGCGCAGACCTTTACTGAGTGGAATAACGGTGAACTGAGCAGTTACCTGATCGACATCACCAAAGATATCTTCACCAAAAAAGATGAAGACGGTAACTACCTGGTTGATGTGATCCTGGATGAAGCGGCTAACAAAGGTACCGGTAAATGGACCAGCCAGAGCGCGCTGGATCTCGGCGAACCGCTGTCGCTGATTACCGAGTCTGTGTTTGCACGTTATATCTCTTCTCTGAAAGATCAGCGTGTTGCCGCATCTAAAGTTCTCTCTGGTCCGCAAGCACAGCCAGCAGGCGACAAGGCTGAGTTCATCGAAAAAGTTCGTCGTGCGCTGTATCTGGGCAAAATCGTTTCTTACGCCCAGGGCTTCTCTCAGCTGCGTGCTGCGTCTGAAGAGTACAACTGGGATCTGAACTACGGCGAAATCGCGAAGATTTTCCGTGCTGGCTGCATCATCCGTGCGCAGTTCCTGCAGAAAATCACCGATGCTTATGCCGAAAATCCGCAGATCGCTAACCTGCTGCTGGCTCCGTACTTCAAGCAAATTGCCGATGACTACCAGCAGGCGCTGCGTGATGTCGTTGCTTATGCAGTACAGAACGGTATTCCGGTTCCGACCTTCTCCGCAGCGGTTGCCTATTACGACAGCTACCGTGCTGCTGTTCTGCCTGCGAACCTGATCCAGGCACAGCGTGACTATTTTGGTGCGCATACTTATAAGCGTATTGATAAAGAAGGCGTGTTCCATACCGAATGGCTGGATTAATCTGATTTAACCAACAATAAGATTGAGGCCCGGCGTATATTGCACCGGGCTTTTTTTTGCCAAACATCTTATAGACTAAATTTCACTGCTTAATATTAACTTAATAAATATCAGCTATTCTTATAAAGAAAATCTGAATTGTTTTTCGTTGCGTTGACCATCTGACAACGTAGCGTTAAAACTTTTAACTCTTATCAGGATGCTAAAAACATCATGATTCACAGTTAAGTTAATTCTGAGAGCATGAAATGAAAATTACCATTTCCGGTACTGGCTATGTAGGCTTGTCAAACGGGCTTCTAATCGCACAAAATCATGAGGTTGTGGCATTAGATATTTTACCGTCACGCGTTGCTATGCTGAATGATCGGATATCTCCTATTGTTGATAAGGAAATTCAGCAGTTTTTGCAATCAGATAAAATACACTTTAATACCACATTAGATAAAAATGAAGCCTACCGGGATGCTGATTATGTCATCATCGCCACTCCAACCGACTATGATCCTAAAACTAATTATTTCAATACATCCAGTGTAGAATCAGTAATTAAAGACGTAGTTGAGATAAATCCTTATGCGGTTATGGTGATCAAATCAACGGTTCCCGTTGGTTTTACCGCAGCGATGCATAAGAAATATCGTACTGAAAATATTATTTTCTCTCCGGAATTTCTCCGTGAGGGTAAAGCCCTTTACGATAATCTCTATCCTTCACGTATTGTCATCGGTGAGCGTTCAGAACGCGCAGAACGTTTTGCTGCGTTATTACAGGAAGGCGCGATTAAGCAAAATATCCCAACCCTGTTTACCGACTCCACTGAAGCAGAAGCGATTAAACTTTTTGCTAATACCTATCTGGCGATGCGCGTAGCGTACTTTAATGAGCTGGATAGCTATGCAGAAAGTTTAGGTCTGAATACTCGCCAGATTATCGAAGGCGTTTGTCTCGATCCGCGTATTGGCAACCATTACAACAATCCGTCGTTTGGTTATGGTGGTTATTGTCTGCCGAAAGATACCAAGCAGTTACTGGCGAACTACCAGTCTGTGCCGAATAACCTGATCTCGGCAATTGTCGATGCAAACCGCACGCGTAAAGATTTTATTGCCGATGCCATTTTGTCACGCAAGCCGCAAGTGGTGGGTATTTATCGTCTGATTATGAAGAGCGGTTCAGATAACTTCCGTGCGTCTTCCATTCAGGGGATTATGAAACGTATCAAGGCGAAAGGCGTTGAAGTGATCATCTACGAACCGGTGATGAAAGAAGATTCATTCTTCAACTCTCGCCTGGAACGCGATCTCGCCACCTTCAAACGACAAGCCGACGTCATTATTTCCAACCGTATGGCAGAAGAGCTTAAAGATGTGGCAGATAAGGTCTACACCCGCGATCTCTTTGGCAGCGACTAACATCCTGTTATCAGGGCTATTTACGCCCTGATTGTCTTTTGTTACTTGCGTAACAATTCATTATTTTTATCAATTATCCTATAGCATTCATGAGGATTATCGCTAAACTATGCGGACTTGGAAATTTCCGTCAGTTAGGGTAATGATGAGAGTAGAAAATAATAATGTTTCTGGGCAAAACCATGACCCGGAACAGATTGATTTGATTGATTTACTAGTGCAGTTGTGGCGTGGCAAGATGACAATCATCATTTCCGTCATTGTGGCTATTGCCCTGGCTATTGGATATTTGGCAGTAGCGAAGGAGAAATGGACGTCAACAGCAATTATCACTCAGCCCGATGTGGGGCAAATTGCTGGCTATAACAATGCCATGAATGTTATCTATGGTCAGGCTGCACCGAAAGTATCGGATTTGCAGGAGACGTTAATTGGTCGCTTCAGTTCTGCCTTCTCTGCATTAGCAGAAACGCTGGATAATCAGGAAGAACCAGAAAAACTTACCATCGAACCTTCTGTTAAGAACCAGCAATTACCATTGACTGTTTCTTATGTTGGGCAAACTGCAGAGGGCGCACAAATGAAGTTGGCCCAATACATTCAGCAAGTTGACGATAAAGTGAATCAAGAGTTAGAAAAGGATCTCAAGGACAACATTGCTCTGGGACGGAAAAACTTGCAGGACTCTTTAAGAACGCAGGAAGTGGTTGCGCAGGAGCAGAAAGATCTGCGTATCCGTCAGATTCAGGAAGCGTTGCAGTATGCGAATCAGGCGCAGGTGACAAAACCGCAAATTCAACAGACTGGCGAAGATATCACACAAGATACGTTGTTCCTTTTGGGGAGCGAAGCGCTGGAGTCGATGATTAAGCATGAAGCGACCCGTCCGTTAGTGTTCTCACCAAACTACTATCAGACTCGTCAAAACCTGCTGGATATCGAAAGCTTAAAAGTTGATGATCTTGATATTCATGCTTACCGTTATGTGATGAAACCGACGTTACCTATTCGTCGCGATAGCCCGAAAAAGGCAATTACCTTGATTCTGGCGGTGCTGCTGGGCGGCATGGTTGGCGCGGGGATTGTGCTGGGGCGTAACGCTCTGCGTAATTACAACGCGAAGTAATCTTTTCGGTTTTAAAGAAAACGGGCAGGGTGGTGACACCTTGCCCGTTTTTTTTGCCGGATGCGACAACAACATCGCATCCGCTCAGCACGCCACTCACTGATGCCGTTTACGCAGGTTCTCAATTACCGTCGTTAAATCCAGATCCTGATCCTGCAACAACACCAGCAGGTGATACATCAAGTCAGATGCTTCGTTGGTCAGTTCAAAGCGGTCATGCACCGTTGCGGCCAGTGCGGTTTCCACGCCTTCTTCGCCCACTTTCTGCGCAATGCGTTTGGTGCCGCTGGCATACAGTTTGGCTGTGTAAGAGGTTTCCGGGTCGGCAGATTTGCGTTCGGCGAGCAGTTGTTCCAGTTGATACAGGAACAGCCACTGGTGAGCGGTGTCGCCGAAGCAGCTGCTGGTACCTTTGTGGCAGGTTGGCCCGATTGGATTTGCCAGCACCAGTAACGTGTCGTTGTCGCAGTCCGGAGCAATACTCACCACATTGAGAAAATTGCCCGACGTTTCGCCTTTGGTCCACAGTCGCTGTTTAGTGCGCGAGAAGAAGGTGACATTGCCGCTTTCGATGGTTTTGTCCAGAGCTTCCGGGGTCATATAGCCCAGCATTAACACTTCGCCAGATACCGCGTGTTGCACAATCACCGGCATAAGTCCGTCGGTTTTTTCCCAGTCCAGTTCGCGACGTTGTTGTTCTGTTAACATATCCTGATCTCCACGCCCTGTGTTGCCAGGTACGCTTTTAATTCACCAATATTGATTATTTGTTTGTGGAATACGGAAGCTGCCAGCGCGCCGTCAACGTCGGCATCGCGGAAGGCTTCCAGGAAGTGTTCCATGGTGCCCGCGCCACCGGAGGCAATTAGCGGGACGTGGCAAACTTCACGCACTTTTTTCAGTTGTTCGAGGTCGTAACCGTTACGCACGCCGTCCTGATTCATCATGTTGAGGACGATTTCTCCGGCACCGCGTTTTTGCACTTCCTGTACCCAGTCGAGCGTTTCCCACTGAGTGACGCGAGTGCGGCTTTCGTCGCCGGTATATTGATTCACATGATATTTACCGGTTTCGCCGTCGTACCAGGTATCAATACCGACCACAATACACTGCACGCCAAAGCGATCCGCCAGGCGAGTGATTAATGTCGGCTCCGCCAGCGCAGGGGAGTTGATGGAAATTTTATCCGCGCCAAAGGAAAGAATTTTCGCGGCATCTTCCAGAGACTTAATCCCACCCGCCACGCAGAACGGAATGTCGATCACTTCCGCCACGCGAGATACCCAGCTTTTATCTACCACACGGCCATCGCTGGAAGCGGTGATATCGTAGAACACCAGTTCGTCAGCGCCTTCTTCAGCGTAGCGTTTTGCCAGCGGCACGATATCGCCAATGATTTCATGGTTGCGAAACTGTACGCCTTTCACCACCTGACCATCACGAACGTCGAGACATGGAATTATGCGTTTTGCCAGCATGCGATGGCCTCCTTCACGGTGAATTTACCTTCCAGTAATGCACGACCAACTATTACGCCGCGCACGCCAGTGCCACGCAGGGCAGCAACATCGTTAATGTCGCCAATGCCGCCGGATGACTGAAATGCCACCTGCGGGTATCTGGCGCACACTTCTTCATATAAAGAGACGTTAGAGCCTGCCAGCGTGCCGTCGCGCGAGATATCAGTACACAGCACATGTTTCAGGCCGACGGGCAAATAGGTTTCCACCAGTTGTTCCAGTGAAACGCCCGAGTTCTCTTGCCAGCCGCTGACTGCCACCTGCTTGTTGCCTTGCTCGTCAATACGGACATCCAGCGCCAGCACTAAGGCATCGGCACCGAAACGTTCAAACCAGCCTTTCACCATTTCTGGTGATTTCACCGCGGTGGAGCCAACCACCACGCGCGCAACGCCCGCTTCCAGTAACGCCGCCACGTCTTCTTCGCTACGCACGCCGCCGCCAACCTGCACCGGAACGTTAACGCCCGCCACCAGGGTTTTAATCAGCGGGATTTGACGTCTAGCCGGATCTTTTGCCCCGGTCAGATCCACCAGATGCAACACTTCGGCACCCTGCGCGGCGTAATCCTGTAAGCGCGGCAGCGGGTCGTTACCGTAATCGCGCTGTTTGCCGTAATCGCCCTGATGGAGACGCACCACAGTGCCGTCGATTAAATCTAATGCCGGAATAATCATCACATCTCCAGGAAGTTTTTCAGCAACTTAGCGCCAGCGGCACCAGAACGCTCCGGATGGAACTGCACGCCGTAGAAGTTATCTTTTTGTACCGCCGCGGTGAACGGTTCGCCGTAATTACACTGGGCGATGGTCCACGGATTGACCGGCATTGCGTAGCTGTGAACAAAGTAAAAGTACGCGCCATCTTCAATCCCCTGAAACAGGCGGTTGCCTGCCTGCGGGTAAACGCGGTTCCAGCCCATATGCGGCAGTGGCAGACCAAAGTCGGTCATTTTCGGCACGTCTTCGTCGATGATGCCCAGCAAATCGACGCCGTTGCTCTCTTCGCTGCGCCGCCCCAGCAGTTGCATCCCTAAGCAGATGCCCAGCACCGGTTGGGTACAGGCTTTGATGAGATCAAACAGTTCGCGCTCACGGACCTGATCCATCGCTGCTTGTGCGGTGCCTACGCCGGGTAAAAATAGTTTATCGGCCAGCAACACGACGTCCGGGTCACGGCTGACTTTGGGTTCATAACCGTGACGCACAATGGCTGACTTCACCGAGTTCAAATTGGCGCAGCCGGTATCAAGGATCACCACGTTCATTACAGCACTCCTTTCGACGAGGGCAGGGTATCGCCTTCCACGCGGATGGCCTGGCGCAGGGTACGACCAAAGGCTTTGAACAGGCTTTCTACACGGTGATGATCGTTTTTACCTTTGGTTTTCAGGTGCAGCGTCACGCCCATGGTGTAAGAGAGTGAGCGGAAGAAGTGTTCGATCATTTCAGTGCTGAGATCGCCCACGCGCTGGTAGGTAAACTCGGCTTTATATTCCAGGTGCGGGCGACCAGAGATATCCAGCGCGCAGCGGGCAAGGCATTCGTCCATCGGTAGCACAAAACCAAAGCGACAAATACCGCGTTTATCGCCGAGGGCAATTTTTAACGCTTCGCCCAGCGCCAGGCCGGTATCTTCGACGGTGTGGTGATCGTCGATATAGAGGTCGCCTTTGACGTTGATTTCCATGCGGAAACCGCCGTGGGTGGCGATCTGATCCAGCATATGATCAAAGAAGCCAACGCCGGTGTTAATCTTGCTGCCACCTTCGCGATCCAGCCACACCTGGACGTCAATCTGCGTCTCTTTGGTGTTGCGCACTACATGGGCGTAACGGTCTCGTTTAGTGAGTTGCTCGCCAATCATCGGCCAGTTCAGGGTTTCACGGTCGTAGCGTAAACCATTAATGCCCATGTTTTCCGCCAGTTGAATGTCGGTCGCGCGATCGCCAATCACATAACTATTGGCACGATCCATCGCTTGCTCAGCGAGATAACGCTCCACCAGTTTTACTTTCGGCTTACGGCAGTCGCACTCATCTGCGGGCAGGTGCGGGCAAATCAGCACTTCATCAAACTGTACGCCTTGCGAGGTGAAGATCTGCATCATTAGGTTGTGCGGGCCATCGAAATCCGCCTGCGGGAAACTTTGTGTTCCCAGACCATCCTGATTAGTGATCATCACCAGTTTGTAGCCCGCTTTTTGCAGCTTCAGCAGTTCCGGGATCACGCCCGGTTCAAAGGCGAGTTTGTCAAAACGATCCACCTGAAAATCACTCGGCGGTTCGCTAATCAGGGTTCCATCGCGATCGATAAAAAGATACTTCTGACTCATCAAACTTGCTCCGCACGTAAGGCGTCAATGACGCGCTGGCTTTCTTCACGGGTTCCGACGGTAATTCGCAGGCAGCCGCTTAAAGAGGGTTGTTTATTCTGATCACGTAAGATAATGCCCTGATCCCACAAAGATTTAAACACTGCGCTGGAGGCTTTAAAGCGCGCCAGAATGTAGTTGGTTTCAGAGTCAAAAACCTGCTCCACGCAGGAGATTTCTTTCAGTGCGGCAATCAGATATTCGCGTTCTGCAATAATTTGCGCCACCCGTTCGCGCATGGCGACGATCCCCTGCGGGCTTAACGCCTGGGCCGCAATGTCGGCAACCGGCGTCGAGAGCGGGTAGGGGGCGATCACTTTCATCAACAGGTTGATGACTTCTTCGTTTGCCAGCGTAAATCCGCAACGAAGGCCCGCCAGAGCAAAAGCTTTCGACAGTGTGCGTAAAATAGCCAGGTGCGGATATTCCGCCAGCCAGCCAGCCAGCGATGCCTGCGGGCAAAACTCGATATAGGCTTCATCGGCAACCACAATCGCTTTACCGCGGGTTAACTCCAGCAGAGTGCGAAAATCCTGCGGGTTGATCAGTTGCCCGGTCGGGTTGTTGGGGCTGCAAACATAGACCACTTTTACGCCGTCCAGCTTGTCGGAAATGCCCTGTAAGTCCAGTTGCCAGTTGTCCAGCGTCGGCACTGTGCGGCACTCGACGCCAATGGTTTCAGCGCTGACGCTGTACATGCCGTACGTTGGCGGGCAGTAGAGGATGGCGTCTTTACCTGGTTCGCAAAAAGCGCGAATCAGTAGTTCAATACCTTCGTCCGCGCCACGGCTGACCAGCACCTGCTCCGGTTTTACGCCTGCATACTGCGCGTAATTTTCAATCACCGCTTTCGGCTGACATTCCGGGTAGCGGTTGAGCGTTTGCTGAGTAAGCTGAAACTCCACGGCTGTGGGGTATTCGTTGGCGTTCAGCCAGACGTCGCCGTTACCGCCCAGACGACGCGCCGACTGATACGGCGTCAGGTTGCGGACGTTTTCACGCGCTAAATCGGTAATAGTCACGGTGCTCATGCTTGCTCCTTAAGGGCGTTAACACGCAAAGTAACGGCATTTTTATGGGCGGTCAGGCGCTCGGCGGCGGCCAGTGTTTCAATGGTCGAAGCCAGCGCGGAGAAACCTTCTTTCGACAGTTCCTGCACGGTCATGCGCTTCTGGAAATCTGCCAGCCCGAGGCTGGAACAGGTGGCGGTGTAACCGTAAGTCGGCAGAACGTGGTTGGTGCCGGAGGCGTAATCACCTGCCGATTCCGGTGACCAGTCACCCAGAAATACCGAACCGGCACTGGTGATGCCATCGACCAGATCGCGGGCGTTGCGGGTCTGGATGATCAGGTGCTCCGGGCCGTACTGGTTAGATATCTCCACGCACTGCGCTAAATCTTTAGTCACGATCAGACGGCTGGCGCTCAGTGCCTGACGGGCGGTTTCGGCACGCGGCAGCTCTGCCAACTGGCGTTCGACAGCTTCGGCTACGCGACGCGCCATCTCAGCATCGGGCGTCAGTAAAATCACCTGAGAGTCCGGGCCGTGTTCAGCCTGGGAAAGCAAATCAGAAGCCACGAAATCCGGCGTAGCGCCGCTGTCAGCAATCACCAGCACTTCCGACGGGCCTGCGGGCATATCGATCGCCGCACCGTCCAGACGCTGGCTCACCTGACGTTTTGCCTCGGTGACAAAGGCGTTTCCTGGCCCGAAGATTTTGTCCACTTTCGGCACAGATTCCGTACCAAACGCCAGCGCGGCAATGGCCTGTGCGCCGCCGACGTTAAACACGTCCTGCACGCCGCACAGCTGCGCCGCGTAAAGGATCTCATCGGCAATCGGCGGTGGTGAGCACAGCACCACTTTTTTACAGCCCGCAATACGCGCCGGAGTTGCCAGCATTAATACCGTTGAGAAGAGCGGGGCGGAGCCGCCAGGAATATACAAACCCACTGAAGCCACCGGGCGCGTGACTTGCTGGCAACGTACGCCTGGCTGCGTTTCTACATCTACCGGCGGCAGTTTTTGCGCAGTGTGGAAGGTTTCAATATTCTTTACTGCCACCGCCATCGCCTGTTTTAGCTCGTCGCTCAGGCGTTCGCTGGCGGCGGCGATCTCCTCAGCAGACACCTTCAGCGCGGTAACCGTGGTTTTATCAAACTTCGCGCTGTATTCCCGCAGGGCGTCATCACCGCGTGCTTTCACGTTATCGAGAATATCGTTAACAGTGCGGGTAATGCTTTCAGAAGCGGAGATCGCCGGGCGCATTAACAGCTGGCGTTGTTGCTCCGCAGTACAGCTATTCCAGTCAATGATTGTGTTAAAGCTCATGGCGATCACTCCATCATCTTCTCAATCGGCAGCACCAGGATTGAACTGGCACCCAGCGCTTTCAGTTTTTCCATCGTTTCCCAGAACAGGGTTTCGCTACTGACCATGTGCATCGCTACGCGCTGTTGATCACCTGCCAGCGGCAGAATAGTTGGGCGTTCGGCACCTGGCAGCAGGGCGATGACTTCATCCAGACGTTCAGTCGGTGCGTGCATCATGATGTATTTTGATTCGCGCGCCTGGATCACGCCCTGAATACGGGTCAGCAGCTTGTCGATCAGTTGCTGTTTAGATTCTTCCATTTCGCCATCGCGCTGGATCAGGCAGGCTTTCGAGCGGTAGATAACTTCGACTTCGCGCAGGCCGTTAGCTTCCAGCGTGGCACCGGTGGAAACCAGATCGCAAATCGCATCCGCCAGTCCGGCGCGCGGGGCGACTTCAACAGAACCGTTCAGTAAGCAGGATTTAAAAGAGATGCCTTTCTGGTCGAGATAACGCTTGAGCAGGTGAGGATAAGAGGTGGCGATACGTTTACCGTTTAAGGAGAGCGGACCGTCCCAGGCTTCATCAACCGGCGTTGCCAGCGAAAGGCGGCAGCCGCCGAAATCCAGTCGACGCAGGGTAAAGTAGCGCGGATCTTCACCCTGGGCTCGGCGGTTAAGCAGCTCTTCTTCCAGCACGTTTTCGCCGATAATCCCAAGGTCTACCACGCCGTCCATTACCAGACCGGGAATGTCGTCGTCACGCACGCGCAGAATATCAATCGGCATGTTTTCTGCCATCGCGATCAGGCGCTGGGTGTGAAGATTGATTTTAATGCCACAGCGCGCCAGCAATTCGCGTGAGTCATCACTTAAACGGCCGGATTTCTGCATAGCTATGCGTAAACGAGTGTTGTCTGTCATTTTCTTATTCCTCTTTAAACCTGTCTGAACCGTTATCAACAGCGCAATAAAAAAGCCCCCGGAAGGTGATCTTCCGGGGGCTTTCTCATGCGTTCATGCACCACTGGAAGATCTGAATGTCTTCCAGCACACACCGCCTGAAAGACTAGTCAGGATGATGGTGATGATGGTGGTGTTTAAATTGAACGCGTGTCATAAAAGTCTCTGTGAATGTTTATTCAACTGATGTCTTTTAACCTAAACCACTTTCACGTTAGAAAGCAAGGGCTTTTTTATATATTTTATGGCGATGGATTTGTTTAATGAATGAGCGGGGAAAGGAGGGGGCTAAGAGGACTGTCCTCTAACCTGACGGCACCAAAAATAGCGAAGCCTGGATTTTCGTCTCACTGACAATATCTTGATCTACAAACTAATTAATAAATAGTTAATTAACGCCCATCATTGTACAATGAGCTGTACATAAGAGGAGATTGATATGCGTACAATTAGCTACAGCGAAGCGCGTCAGAATTTGTCGGCAACAATGATGAAAGCCGTTGAAGATCATGCCCCGATCCTTATTACTCGTCAGAATGGAGAGGCTTGTGTTCTGATGTCACTCGAAGAATACAACTCGCTGGAAGAGACGGCTTATCTACTGCGCTCCCCCGCTAACGCCCGGAGATTGATGGACTCAATCGATAGCCTGAAATCAGGCAAAGGAACGGAAAAGGACATTATTGAGTGAAACTAATCTGGTCTGAGGAGTCATGGGATGATTATCTGTACTGGCAGGAAACAGATAAGCGAATTGTTAAAAAGATCATTGAACTTATCAAAGATACCCGCAGAACACCATTTGAAGGTAAGGGGAAGCCAGAACCCCTGAAGCATAATTTGTCAGGCTTCTGGTCCCGACGCATTACAGAGGAGCACCGTCTGGTATACGCGGTTACCGACGATTCACTGCTCATTGCAGCATGTCGTTATCATTATTGAACAGATTCATTCATAGAATGAATTGTCAGTTTTGATACGCTAGCGTAGCCTTATAGATCTAAGGTGTATCAGGAGATAACGGATGAAAAAGGTCGCAATTGTCGGGTTAGGGTGGTTAGGCATGCCGCTGGCGATGTCACTTTCAGCGCGAGGCTGGCAAGTCACCGGGAGTAAAACCACGCAAGATGGTGTCGAAGCGGCCCGAATGAGTGGCATTGATAGTTATCTGCTTCGCATGGAGCCTGAGTTAGTTTGCGATTCTGACGATCTGGATGCCCTGATGGATACCGATGCGCTGGTCATTACGCTTCCGGCACGTCGTAGCGGCCCCGGCGATGAGTTCTATTTACAAGCGGTACAAGAGTTAGTGGATAGCGCGCTGGCCCATCGTATTCCCCGCATTATTTTCACCAGCTCAACATCTGTCTATGGCGATGCGCAAGGCACGGTGAAAGAAACTACCCCGCGTAATCCGGTGACCAACAGTGGACGAGTATTAGAAGAGCTCGAAGACTGGCTGCACAATTTACCCGGTACTTCGGTCGATATTCTGCGTCTTGCGGGGCTGGTCGGACCGGGACGTCATCCCGGACGCTTCTTTGCCGGAAAAACCGCCCCTGATGGTGAACATGGTGTTAATTTAGTCCATTTAGAAGATGTTATTGGCGCTATCACTCTGTTGTTACAGGCACCTAAAGGCGGACACATCTATAATATATGTGCGCCAGCTCACCCTGCGCGTAATGTTTTCTATCCGCAGATGGCCCGTTTACTGGGGCTGGAACCTCCGCAGTTCAGAAATAGTCTGGACAGCGGCAAAGGTAAGATTATTGATGGCAGTCGGATTTGTAATGAACTGGGATTTGAATACCAGTATCCCGATCCGCTGGTAATGCCGCTGGAGTAAACGATCACGCCAGCAGGACGCCGCATGCACTGCAAGGGGGCGTGTATGAAACCACTGCTGGATGTGTTGATGATCCTCGATGCCTTAGAAAAAGAAGGCAGTTTTGCGGCGGCGTCGGCCAAACTCTACAAGACGCCGTCCGCTCTGAGTTACACCGTTCACAAGTTGGAAAGCGACCTTAATATTCAATTGCTTGATCGTAGCGGACACCGCGCTAAATTCACCCGCACCGGAAAAATGTTATTAGAGAAAGGGCGGGAAGTTCTGCATACCGTGCGGGAACTGGAAAAGCAGGCGATCAAACTGCATGAAGGCTGGGAAAACGAGCTGGTGATTGGTGTGGACGACACCTTCCCTTTTTCTCTGCTTGCGCCACTCATTGAAGCTTTTTATCAACATCATAGTGTGACGCGCCTGAAGTTTATCAATGGCGTACTCGGTGGTTCCTGGGATGCCCTGACTCAGGGGCGAGCGGATATTATTGTTGGCGCGATGCATGAGCCACCATCTTCCAGTGAGTTTGGTTTTTCACGGTTGGGCGATCTGGAACAAGTCTTTGCGGTCGCGCCTCATCATCCGTTAGCCCTGGAAGAAGAACCGTTAAACCGTCGTATCATTAAGCGATATCGGGCGATTGTGGTGGGGGACACTGCGCAGGCCGGCGCTTCTACGGCCTCACAACTTCTCGACGAACAAGAAGCCATTACCGTTTTCGATTTTAAAACCAAGCTGGAGCTGCAAATTAGCGGCCTCGGCTGCGGCTATTTACCCCGTTATCTGGCGCAACGTTTTCTCGATAGTGGCGCGTTAATCGAGAAGAAAGTGGTCGCCCAAACTCTCTTTGAACCCGTCTGGATTGGCTGGAACGAACAGACCGCAGGACTTGCCAGTGGCTGGTGGCGGGATGAAATTTTAGCAAATAGTGCGATCGCCGGTGTTTATGCAAAATCTGATGACGGAAAATCAGCCATTTAAAGAAAAATTATTATGACAAGCCTCTCATTCTCTTGTCATTTCCCCCCCATTTAGGCACAATGCGCCGCTGTCAAAAAATGACTAAAAACCGACGTTTCATCAGCGTCGGTTATTTTTTGCTTCAAACCAATCATTCATACCAAGAGGCCGGGCTTCGTACCGGATAGATATTTACTAAAAATCGACAGTTGTTGTCGCTGAGGAATCCAAAAAAATGGGGCAATTTTTTGCTTACGCGACGGTTATCACCGTAAAGGAGAATGACCATGTCGCATAACGTTACTCCAAACACCTCTCGCGTGGAATTGCGTAAAACGCTTACGTTAGTTCCGGTTGTAATGATGGGTCTTGCCTATATGCAGCCGATGACGCTGTTTGATACTTTTGGTATCGTTTCAGGCCTCACGGATGGTCATGTGCCGACAGCCTATGCGTTCGCATTGATTGCGATCCTGTTTACGGCTCTGAGCTACGGGAAGCTGGTTCGCCGCTATCCTTCTGCTGGCTCTGCATACACTTACGCCCAGAAATCCATTAGCCCGACTGTCGGCTTTATGGTGGGTTGGTCTTCTCTGCTCGACTATCTGTTCGCGCCGATGATCAACATTCTGCTGGCGAAAATCTATTTTGAAGCTCTGGTGCCTTCCATTCCATCGTGGATGTTTGTGGTGGCGCTGGTGGCCTTTATGACCGCCTTTAACCTGCGTAGTCTGAAATCCGTAGCGAACTTCAACACTGTAATCGTCGTGTTGCAGGTAGTGCTGATCGCGGTGATCCTGGGCATGGTTGTTTATGGCGTATTTGAAGGTGAAGGCGCGGGTACGCTGGCGAGCACTCGTCCGTTCTGGTCTGGCGATGCGCATGTTATCCCGATGATTACCGGGGCGACAATCCTGTGCTTCTCCTTTACCGGCTTTGACGGCATCAGCAACCTGTCGGAAGAAACCAAAGATGCAGAGCGCGTGATCCCGCGTGCGATTTTCCTGACCGCGCTGATCGGCGGCATGATCTTCATCTTTGCAACTTACTTCCTGCAACTGTATTTCCCGGATATCTCTCGCTTTAAAGATCCGGATGCGTCACAGCCTGAAATCATGCTGTACGTTGCGGGTAAAGCGTTCCAGGTTGGCGCGCTGATCTTCTCCACCATTACCGTACTGGCGTCCGGTATGGCGGCGCACGCAGGCGTAGCGCGTCTGATGTACGTAATGGGGCGTGATGGCGTGTTCCCGAAAAGCTTCTTCGGTTATGTACACCCGAAATGGCGTACTCCGGCGATGAACATCATCCTGGTTGGCGCGATTGCTCTGCTGGCAATCAACTTCGACCTGGTAATGGCTACGGCGCTGATTAACTTTGGTGCGCTGGTGGCGTTCACCTTCGTTAACCTGTCGGTTATTTCGCAGTTCTGGATTCGTGAGAAGCGTAACAAGACGCTGAAAGATCACTTCCAGTATCTGTTCCTGCCGATGTGTGGTGCGCTGACCGTTGGTGCGCTGTGGGTTAACCTGGAAGAAAGCTCAATGGTTCTGGGTCTGATCTGGGCGGCTATCGGTCTGATTTACCTGGCTTGCGTCACCAAGAGCTTCCGTAATCCGGTTCCGCAGTACGAAGACGTAGCATAATCATCTTTTCTAATAATAAACCGGAGTCGAATGAATATTTGGCTCCGGTTTTTTTATTCTTTTTTATCGACATCCTCATTGATAACCATTTGTTCTAATTTAGAGAATTTGGTTATTGGTCTGCATTCCACCAGTCATGAATAATTTCCCCATTAACATTCATCTGGTTAATTAATTTATGTTTTCAATGATATTAAGCGGGCTAATTTGTGGTGCTCTGCTGGGATTTGTCATGCAGCGTGGGCGTTTTTGCCTGACAGGTGGTTTTCGCGATATGTATATCGCGAAAAATAATCGCATGTTTTACGCCTTGCTGATTGCAATTTCGGTACAAAGCGTGGGGGTTTTTGCGTTAATTCAGGCGGGCCTACTGACTTACGAAGCCGGGGCGTTCCCGTGGCTTGGTACTGTTATAGGTGGGTATCTTTTCGGGCTGGGAATTGTTCTGGCGGGTGGATGTGCCACCGGGACCTGGTATCGCGCGGGTGAGGGATTGATCGGCAGTTGGATCGCGCTTTTCACTTATATGGTGATGAGTGCGGTGATGCGTTCTCCACACGCCAGTGGTTTAAATCAAACCTTGCAGCACTACAGTACTGAACATAACTCTATTGCTGAGACTTTTAATTTGTCTGTGTGGCCGTTGGTTGCCGTTTTGCTGGTGATAACGCTCTGGGTGGTGATGAAAGAGTTGAAGAAGCCAAAACTCAAAGTCGCGACCTTACCGCCGCGCCGAACCGGGATCGCTCATATTCTGTTTGAAAAACGCTGGCATCCCTTTGTCACAGCTGTACTCATCGGTTTGATTGCGCTTTTAGCCTGGCCCCTGAGTGAAGCAACCGGACGTATGTTTGGGTTAGGCATCACTTCCCCAACGGCCAATATTCTGCAATTTCTGGTCGCGGGTGACGTGAAATACATTAACTGGGGCGTTTTCCTGGTGTTAGGGATCTTCGTGGGGTCATTTATTGCAGCCAAAGCGAGCCGTGAGTTCCGCGTTCGCGCAGCTGATGCACAAACAACATTACGTAGCGGGTTAGGTGGTGTACTGATGGGCTTCGGTGCCAGTATTGCAGGTGGTTGCTCTATCGGTAATGGACTGGTTATGACTGCAATGATGACCTGGCAGGGCTGGATTGGCCTTGTATTTATGATTCTCGGAGTCTGGACTGCGTCCTGGCTTGTGTATGTTCGACCGCAGCGTAAGGCGCGACTGGCAACTGCTGCGGCAAATTAAGTAAGGTGTAAAGATGGCGATTAAAAAGCTGGATGTGGTGACGCAGGTCTGTCCGTTTCCACTCATAGAAGCAAAAGCAGCACTGGCAGAAATGGCCAGCGGCGATGAGTTGGTAATTGAGTTTGATTGCACCCAGGCAACTGAAGCAATCCCACAGTGGGCGGCAGAAGAAGGGCATGCCATCACCGATTATCAGCAGATTGGCGATGCAGCGTGGAGCATCACCGTTCAAAAAGCCTGACTCAACATTGTCCTCCGCCGTACCAGCGGCGGAGGCTTCAAATTAGACGATCTCTTCCGCGTACTGCCAAAGCGCTTTTAACAGCGCCATTTTCTCTCTGTCATCGGCATATTGTTGTGCCAGCATCTGCAATTCATCTGCATAACCCTGTAAAAACTCTGGCGTGAAGACCTGGCGGCGGTGCTCCAGCCAGCGTTGCTGCTCGGCATAATCCAGCGTCCCCGGGAAGTTGCGTGCCCGATAATTGAACAACAGTTTTTCAATTCGTTTATCAACAAAAGTGATATCCAGTGCCGGTAAATTACGCGGCTCGGTTTCCAGCACAATTTTCATTGCTGCACGATCTGCGTCACTGAAAAAGCCGTTATAAAGCTGTGCATCCACGTTATCTGAAGGCGTAAACGGTTCGGCTTCCGCGAATATCGCCACCACTTTTTCACGCACTTGCGGATTTTCACGCAGAATTTTCAGGTTATCGAGGCAATGCTGACGATTAATTCCCAGTCGGTCGGCATCTTCCGGGCGTAGCGTATTCGCCTGGGCCAGCACCGGACATTTATTGATGTGTACCAGCTTAACCGGAACGGCGGCGTTATCGCCAAGATCGGTTTTTGCGGTATATAAACGCTCGCGCAATGTGTCGCTATCCAGTTCCAGTAATGGCGAAATGTCTCCTGCCAAATCCACCATAATTACGGCATTGCGATTTTCAGGATGCCACGCCAGCGGTGCCACCCAGCTGGTGTTGCCGCGCCATGCCCCAAACATTCCGGAAACGTGCACCAGGGGTTTCATCTGCGGAACATCAATCAACGCCATCAGTTTGTGTTTATTGCGATGGGTAAAGAGATAATCAAACAGGCGTGGCTGACGCGTTTTTACCAGCTTTGCCATCGCAATAGTGGCGTACACATCAGCCATCGCATCGTGGGCGTTGCTATGTTCAATACCATTCGCTTTGGTTAAATGCTCAAGGCGAAAGCTCGGTAGACCGTCATCATTTTCAGGCCAGTTTATTCCTTCCGGGCGCAGGGCATAACAGGCACGCATAACATCCAGTAAATCCCAGCGCGAGTTATCATGCTGCCAGCTCCAGGCGTAAGGATCGTAGAAATTACGATAAAAAACGTTGCGTGTGACTTCGTCGTCGAAACGCACATTGTTGTAGCCCAGAATACAGGTCTTTGGTACGGTAAAAAGCGAGTGAATACGGGCGGCAAATGCGGCTTCGTTTTCTCCTTTCGCCCGAGCTTCCTGCGGGGTAATACCGGTAATTAATACTGCTCCAGGCTGGGGTAAATAGTCATCCGCGGGCTTGCAGTAAAAGACTTCGGGTTCGCCGATGACATTGAATTCGTCATCGGTGCGAATGGCTGCGAACTGTGCAGGGCGATCTAACGCGGGGTGCGTGCCAAAGGTTTCGTAATCGTGAAACAAAAAGGTAGATTGTTGCTTACCGTCATTCATCATTAGGTTAAATCCGTTATTTCTGCTGTCTGCCAGAGTATCAAATATCACCGTGCTAATCAGCTTTAGCGCGACAATTTGACAGCGAGTGGCAACAGATCATGTCAGATAAAAATGCGAGGTTAGTCACATTTTCTTGCACTTTATTCCAGCCAGTTCATAAGTATTTCCGTAAAAAGAACAGCTATTTGAAACTCCTGAGGGTTTGCTGTTGAAACGCCGTCTTATTATTGCTGCTTCTTTGTTCATTTTTAACTTATCGTCTGGTCTTGCGGCGGAAAACATTCCTTTTTCACCTCAGCCTCCAGAGATTCATGCCGGGTCCTGGGTACTGATGGATTACACCACTGGTCAGATCCTCACCGCGGGTAATGAGCATCAACAGCGCAATCCCGCCAGCCTGACAAAACTGATGACGGGTTATGTCGTGGATCGCGCTATCGATAGTCATCGCATTACGCCAGACGATATTGTCACCGTGGGGCGTGATGCGTGGGCGAAAGATAATCCGGTGTTTGTCGGTTCTTCACTGATGTTTTTGAAAGAGGGCGATCGCGTATCGGTACGTGATTTAAGCCGTGGTTTAATTGTGGATTCCGGAAATGACGCTTGTGTTGCTCTGGCTGACTATATTGCCGGTGGGCAACGGCAGTTTGTTGAAATGATGAACAACTATGCCGAGAAGCTGCATCTCAAGGATACGCATTTTGAAACAGTGCATGGTCTGGATGCACCAGGCCAGCATAGCTCGGCTTATGATTTAGCTGTGCTTTCTCGCGCTATCATCCACGGCGAGCCCGAGTTTTATCATATGTACAGTGAGAAAAGTCTCACCTGGAACGGTATCACCCAGCAAAACCGTAACGGGTTATTGTGGGATAAAACCATGAATGTTGACGGCCTGAAAACGGGTCATACTTCTGGTGCCGGGTTTAATCTCATTGCTTCGGCTGTGGATGGGCAGCGTCGTCTCATTGCAGTGGTAATGGGGGCTGACAGTGCAAAAGGTCGTGAGGAAGAGGCAAGAAAATTACTGCGTTGGGGGCAACAAAACTTTACTACAGTGCAAATTTTGCACCGTGGGAAAAAGGTCGGGACGGAACGCATCTGGTATGGCGATAAAGAAAATATCGCCCTGGGAACGGAACAAGAGTTCTGGATGGTGCTACCGAAAGCCGAAATTCCACATATCAAAGCCAAATATACCCTTGATGGTAAAGAGCTCACCGCGCCAATTAGCGCCCATCAGCGGGTAGGGGAAATTGAACTTTACGACCGTGATAAACAGGTGGCGCACTGGCCGCTGGTTACCCTGGAATCTGTCGGGGAAGGCAGCATGTTTTCTCGCCTGAGTGATTATTTCCACCATAAGGCCTGACCTTTCTTTTGCAGCAGACTGGCAGGAGTGCGAGTCTGCTCGCATAATCAACACTCATTCCTTGTGGTTTTAATATTGCAACTATACTGTATATAAAAACAGTATTAATGGAGGCGTCATGAACTACGAGATTAAGCAGGAAGATAAACGTACCGTTGCAGGTTTCCATCTCGTTGGCCCATGGGAGCAGACGGTAAAGAAAGGTTTTGAGCAGTTGATGATGTGGGTAGATAGCAAAAATATTGTGCCGAAGGAGTGGGTTGCTGTCTATTACGACAATCCAGATGAAACACCCGCCGAAAAATTACGCTGCGACACCGTCGTGACGGTGCCGAATAACTTTACGCTCCCCGACAACAGTGAGGGCGTCATTCTGACAGAAATTTCAGGTGGTCAATATGCGGTGGCGGTGGCTCGTGTAGTCGGTGATGATTTTGCTAAACCCTGGTATCAGTTCTTTAATAGCCTCTTGCAGGACAGTGCTTATGAAATGTTACCAAAGCCCTGCTTCGAGGTTTACTTGAACAATGGCGCGGAAGATGGGTACTGGGATATCGAAATGTATGTTGCGGTGCAGCCAAAACATCACTAATTCATCTCAGGGCGGTGTGTTAACGCGATGACCACTCTTTTTTTTGAAAGCGAAAAGAGTAAGATGCGCCTTTCAATTTTTTCGCTCCTGCCGGGAAATTACACTGTTCCCGGTTTGTCGTCGGATAATTCAGAGGCGCGCCTTCTGGCCGACAGATGTGTTATGAGCGCTTTTAATCTTCATTAACGGAGTTTCTGCGTGCGTGCCGATAAGTCATTAAGCCCGTTTGAAATCCGGGTATACCGCCATTACCGCATTGTGCATGGTACTCGGGTCGCGCTGGCATTCCTGCTCACTTTTCTCATTATCCGCCTGTTTACTATCCCGGAAAGCACCTGGCCGCTGGTCACCATGGTGGTGATTATGGGGCCAATCTCGTTCTGGGGGAACGTTGTCCCTCGCGCATTCGAACGTATTGGCGGTACGGTGTTGGGGTCGATTTTAGGTCTTATCGCTCTGCAACTGGAGTTAATCTCGTTACCGCTGATGTTAGTCTGGTGCGCGGCGGCTATGTTTCTTTGCGGTTGGCTGGCGCTGGGCAAGAAACCGTATCAAGGTTTATTGATTGGGGTGACGCTGGCAATTGTTGTTGGTTCCCCGACAGGTGAAATTGATACGGCGTTATGGCGAAGCGGCGATGTGATCCTCGGCTCTTTACTGGCAATGTTGTTTACCGGTATCTGGCCACAACGAGCGTTCATCCACTGGCGCATTCAACTGGCAAAAAGTCTGACCGAGTATAATCGGGTCTATCAATCTGCATTCTCACCGAACTTACTCGAACGCCCACGTCTGGAAAGCCATCTACAAAAACTCCTGACCGATGCCGTGAAAATGCGTGGGCTGATTGCGCCCGCCAGCAAAGAAACCCGTATTCCAAAATCGATATATGAAGGTATCCAGACCATTAATCGCAATCTGGTTTGTATGCTGGAGTTGCAAATCAATGCATACTGGGCCACGCGCCCCAGCCATTTCGTATTATTGAACGCGCAAAAACTGCGTGATACCCAGCATATGATGCAGCAAATACTGCTGAGCCTTGTTCATGCGCTATACGAAGGTAATCCGCAGCCGGTTTTTGCCAATACGGAAAAATTGAACGATGCTGTGGAAGAGCTGCGTCAGTTGCTGAATAACCACCATGACCTGAAGGTTGTGGAAACACCAATCTATGGTTATGTGTGGCTGAACATGGAAACGGCACATCAGCTTGAGTTGCTATCGAATCTGATTTGCCGGGCCTTGCGCAAATAATTCCTGAACTTCAGAATCATCTTGCTGCTGCTTCGATTCAGCAAGGATAAAGGGTATGATAGTGAAAAGGGATAAAAGCATTGTCATCTGCGGCAGCTATGAGTAATGTTGGCCCTAACGAATAGCGGTTGCTTAAACGAATCCGACTCTCACATTATCAGGGGTATAAAAATGGAAACTACCAAGCCTTCATTCCAGGATGTACTGGAATTTGTTCGTCTGTTCCGTCGTAAGAACAAACTGCAACGTGAAATTCAGGACGTTGAGAAAAAGATCCGTGACAACCAGAAGCGCGTCCTGCTGCTGGACAACCTGAGCGATTACATCAAGCCGGGGATGAGCGTTGAAGCAATCCAGGGCATCATCGCCAGCATGAAAGGTGACTATGAAGATCGCGTTGACGATTACATCATCAAAAATGCCGAGCTCTCCAAAGAACGCCGCGATATCTCCAAAAAGCTGAAAGCTATGGGCGAAATGAAAAACGGCGAAGCGAAGTAATTCCTGTTTTATTCAATGAGGGTTGCCCGGCAACCCTCATTGCTCATTGTTTCTTTTCTGTGTGTCACCGTCATCATTCCCATCTGATAAGCTATTGAAATTAGCGACAGCCTTCTTCTGTATGCAGCAAGACAAAAAGTTCTGCAACTCCATTGTTATTAACCGCACTGGTTACTAACACATTGTGCGCTCCAGCTTCCCGTAACCAACTTTTCACCAAAGATATTTGTTCCATGCTGGCTAAATCTGCTTTGGTGACTACTCCAATAACAGGGCGATTCATGGCCCGGTAGGGCGTTTTTACCTCTAATTCCTGCTTCAGCGCTGAGATTCCTGCTTGTTGCCGGAAAAGCAGGCACCTGCCGTCTGAACGGTATCGATCCGGAAGCGTATCTGCGCCATATTCTGAGCATACTGCCGGAATGGCCCTCCAACCGTGTTGACGAACTCCTGCCATGGAACGTAGTTCTCACCAATAAATAAGCGTCAATATGGTGCTCCGTTGACGCTTACTTTAATCCGTTTTCTGAGCTTAGATTTTTCTGTTCCTACCCAGACCGTGGATTTGGAATTCATTTTTTGTCAGGTCAATGCTAATCGTTAAAACGGCCATAACGCACCTCCACTGGAAGGTTTATCAGTAATATCCTACCGTTGCTTCATGGTCGGGGCGTCCATTCCATTATTATCGGTTTTCCTTTCTGTTTATAAATGAAAACGCCAGCTGTATTCAGGCTGGCGTCAGGGGAAATGAAGCCTGTTGAGTGAGATTCACCGGTTCTGGTGCAGAAGCTGCAGATGGCGCAGGGTAAGGACATCTTCTCTTGCCTGCTTAATACAGGACAACAGTGCTGTTTCTGTGGTTAATGGCACTATACCCTGCATCACTGCATTGTCTTACAGCAACTGGTGAGGGCTGGCATAAGTTGCCGGTGTTTCGGTAGAGTCACGGTCATCCACCACGCGGAGTGAATAACCGTTTTCAGCGGCCTTATTAATCAGTTCAGTGATATTAACACCATCAATGTCAACGACAATGTGCCCCATATCCAGCGCCTGTACGTTAACGCTGTCGGCTTCCAGTGTCATCATTTCGCCTCCGGATACTTACCCAGGGTAATGTTATTTACCGTTCTGTAATTGTCGCGGGTCATCAGGCCGGTCGCCCTGCGAGCCCGGAGGATATCGATGCTGTTTATTAACTGAGAGCGGGTACAGGCGCTGAATCCCGGCTGGTCGGTACGCACCAGCGCGTATTTTTCCACGAGAAAGTTCACCGCATCACACAGTGAAATGCCTGCCTCAATATGCTGCTCAATCACACGTTCATCGGCAAAAGGTGTGTCATTCTGTGTGAGGCCATAGTGCTGGTCCAGCAGTCGGGACAGCAGTATCTGCCAGATTTCAACAGGAGACGGGCGAGAACTGGCCGCCTGCCCGGGTAATACAGGTAATGTTTTCATACTGAAGATTTTCCTGATATGCAGATATAAAAATGGAAAAGTGGCGTGGTGAAAACACCAGGCCGTAGCAGAAGGCTATTCTGGAGAGTTAATTTTTCATTTCGGGCGTCGGATAAACAGCCAGATAAACGTAACCACAACTGCTGAGGGTATCGGCTTTGCAGGTCAGCCCTTTTGCATACAGCGTGACGGTATGCTGATGGCGGGGATTCAGTTCACCGCTGGTGAGCATGAGTTCCAGTTGTTTCATCAGCAGCGGAAAGGCCTGGTCCAGGTGGTACGCATCTGCATCGCTGAACAGGCCTCTGATACCGGCGCGGTCGGCAAGGTAATGCAACCGGTTACCCTCCTGCACCAGACGTGCCCCGAAACAGGGCGTCACGGTGCAGGGCAGCCCCCACCAGGGGCGGTCGTGATTGTCGTCGGGAAGTGTTGTCCCGGGGAGTGTGTCTGACACGATAAAATCCTTACAGAAAATCGGCTAAGAATGGTCCGGTAGTGGCGATAATTCTGCTCATCAGAATTCCCACTCAGTTCAGGGTGACGCTCATCAGCCGGACATACGGACCAAAACTGTCCTTACGGCGTTCGGCAAACACGGCCAGCACACCGGGAATATCCTGCACTTCACGACCGGTATACGTTTCAGTGCTGCCGTGCCAGCGGTATTTGCCGGTACAGAACGGAAAAAGACGGGATGCAGGATGCTGTTGGTGAATACGCATGGCTTCACCACGGGTGATGATTTTCATAATGGGATACCTCTGAAGACAGAAGATAAAAGTGAAAACAGGTGTGATGTGGTTGTGAAGGGTTAAAGCAGACCATGTTCGGCAAAGGAGAAAACCTGGTTGCCACCGACTATCAGATGGTCCGGCACCCGGATATCCACCAGGCCCAGTGCCTGTACCAGACGTTCGGTGATAAGCCGGTCTGCCTTACTGGGTGTGACTTCACCGGACGGGTGATTGTGTGCCAGTACCACGGCAGCGGCATTGTGGTACAGGGCGCGTTTAATCACTTCCCGGGGATGGACTTCCGTGCGGTTGATGGTGCCGGTGAAGAGGGTTTCACCGGCAATCAGCTGATTCTGGTTGTTCAGATACAGCACCCGGAATTCTTCACGCTCCAGTCCCGCCATGTTCAGAATCAGCCATTCCCGTGCTACACGGGTGGAGGTGAAGGCCACGCCGGGTTCATGAAGATGGCGGTCCAGGGTTTTCAGGGCCCGTTGAATGAGGCTGCGCTCGCCGGGCGTCATCTCTCCGGGCAGAAAGGAAAGTTGTTGCATTGTGCTTCTCTCCATTCAGTCGATGATGCGCATAATGGCGCTGCATTCCGGATGCTGCAGGGCGTAATCCCGCAACCGGTAATAATGGACCGTCATGGCATAATTCTCCGTACGACAGGCATGATGACTGTACGTCATCAGACAGGCGGTAATACCGGCGGCTTCCGGGCTCATTTCTGCGCGGTTACCGTTCATGGCATTGAACAGTACCCATGTTTCGTCATCATCATCATCCGGTTCGGGTGCCATAAATGCCCCGCCGTTGTTCAGGGTGTACAGATTCCAGATACCACCGCAGTAGTCTTCGCACAGACGGTCCATCCAGCCGAAGACACGGGGCTCCAGGGTCACCCACTGTGGAATGAGGCCAAAATGCTGCGGCCAGAAGCTGATGCGCTGTTCATCAGGGACGAGGCTGGCAACCAACTGAGGCGGATTATTCTCTGGTGTTGTAGCTGAATAAATTGTGGGGGTATTCTGAGAAACGGTTTTCATGAGATAACTCCTTAAATAACAAATAAATGTGTGTTTTTCAGGAACGAAAGCTGAATGATTCCCTCACTCAGGGAAACGGCATCAGCGCAGGCTCTCCAGCATCGTTTCTGCCATCACCCACAATGCGCGATTGAGCTTAATGTCGGTATCAATGCTGTGAATGGCCCGGGTATGGATACGTTTTCCTTTTGCACTGCGACCGGAAATCCCGCCTTTCAGCATATTCTCCTGGATGGTCTGATATGCGCTCCACAGGTCCTTACCGTAATCCTCCCGGCGTCGCGGCGTCAGAATGTCGGCGGTGGTGACGGGCTGATGTTCGTCACCATAACGGTAAGTCAGTGCCGCCTGTGCCAGCGCTTGGCGTGCCGGTGGCGGCAGGACCAGCGACTGCATGGCATCACGCTTCTCCTCAATCCGGTCAAACACGCCCACCACCTCGTAAGCCCCTTCGATAACTTTCTCCACCACATTTCCCCGGTGCGGAACACGCACTTCCCCCAGAGACTGACCACAGACGCAGCCGTTCTGGCAGACGAACCTGAAGTAACCCGGCAGCATCTGGTAGCTGGAGGTACCGTCATGAGAGTTGAGCAGAATAATTTCAGGGACATGTTCTCCGTTTATCTCTCCGGCCCGCCGCAGACGCAGCATGTGTTTTGTGTATCCCCGGCGGCCCGGGTCGCGCACACGGGTCTGGCAGGCGAAGAACGGCTGAAAGCCTTCCCGCTGCAGATTTTCCAGGACGGTAATGGTGGGAATGTACGCATACCGTTCACTGCGGGAGATGTGCCGGTCTTCCCCAAAAATACTGGGTACATGGCGTATCAGTTCTTCATGTGTCAGCGGACGGTCACGGCGTATCTGGTTTGCAGCATAACCAAAACGACTGGCTAATCGCATACTTTGCTCCTTATCGGTGGTTAAGATTTACTGGTGCAATAAATGAAAAAAGCCGCGTCTCCCGGAGAAGACGCGGCCTGACGGGTGAAATGAATAAGGTTTATTGTCTGAGAGGCCTTTCACTGGCGAGCCACGCATTAAGCGGCTTTCCGGTAACAATGGCTGGGGCTGTATTTACCTTTGATATTAATAATGTGCAGAGAAACGCATGGTTTACTCCTTAGATTTTAAGTTTGTCCTGGGCTACAACGACAGGTTTTCCGGATGTGTCGATGACTCCTACCGTCGGTACGCCATTTTTGATTTCGAAGAACGGTTTGTTGCTACCTGAGCACAGTTGATTGTCCCCGTATTCAATCATTTGTGCTTTCCCGGTTTTCAGGTTAACTACCGAGACAGTGTAGTCGTAGCACCAGGCACCACCACGCTCAAGCACGAAAACATAGCTGTTATCTTTATAGTTGAACTGATTCTTTGTCTGGCAATTCATACCGTCAATTTCGGTACAGGAAAACGCTTCTGTAGTATTAACGTATTTGATGTTATTTGGCAGTTTTACTTGTTTCGCAGTAGCGAAGACAGAGAACAGAATAGTTACAGCAACGAGTAAAGTTTTGATAAAAGTTTTCATGATAGACTCCTTAAATTAGTTAACCGCAGCTACGTAGTTTTTCACCAGATACGCGAATTCATGCACGCCAATTTCACCGAACCAAACCAGGTAGGCCGGGTCATCTAAACCAAAGTAACGGTAGCCAACAACTTCATGGGTTTTTGGGTTATAGAGTGTTACGATAAAGTCCCAGCCGCAGGTATTGGCTTTGCAACCGTCGCCCTGGAACCAGACTGTACCGTTAATGTTTACTGGCGTGATACCTCCACCAGGGCCATCCATATAGCCGCCTTTACCGAACATGCCGCTCAGTCCGACCGGTTTTAATGCTTTGTCGATAGCGGCTTTGTAGGTAGCGTCACCTTCGTACAACTCGTACGTTGATGGACACGCTCCAGGTTGTTCAGCCCAGGCTTCCGGGTTACAACTAAGAGCTTGTTTTACGGTAGCCGCTTCTGCGTTAAAGTTAAAGCCCGTGAACAGAACCGCCAGAAATAACATAAGGGTATGTAAACGTTTCATTGTAAATATTCTTCCGTTGTAAATGGCGCTGGAAAATTTCTCATCAGTGAAACCTTCCGGAAGTTTCCCCCCCTTGTATGATGTATATCGCCAGTATTTTATTTCATCCCGGCTGTAATTTTTATATTCCCCGGCACGTGCAATAACGCTGACCAGAGATATAAGGCTCATTAATAACTTTACAGGTAATTTCATAATTAAATTTCCAGTGAGTGAATTGACAGGTGAGGGGTAAAACTTTCTCTCAGGTAATATATATCTGAAAATATTTTCAATAACACCAGACAGGAAAAACACCACCACAGGCGGTGGCGTTTCTTTGGGGCGTCTTTATTTAATCCGGGCCATCGCGTTTCTCAGTGCCAAATCTGCCTCTTCCGTTATATCCAGGCTTTTCTGCAATACCGCTTCTGACCGGGTCAGTGCCTGACGTGCTGCCAGCGGTTTCCGGATATGCTCCATCGCCAGCATCGTGTCTTCATAGCCCTGCTGACGCCAGGCGTCGGTATGTGCCGATGTAAAACTGAGCAGACCGCCGCTGTTGCCACCATCACCTGCATATTTCAGCCTTTTCCGGGGACGGATCTCAAGGATTGTGGTGTCCGGAAAAGCCTGGCGATCCCATAAAGAACCGTCACTCAGATGCGTCACAATCACCATATTGCATCCGGCATCGACCAGAGGCGTCACAGGGGTATTTCCCTGCATATTTCGCCATCCTCCCATACCACCATCACCGAACATTGTCCCCTGAACCTCACGGGGACGGAACAGCAGGGGCAGCGCGGCTGACGCAAGCAGAGCCTCTTTCTGCTGTCCGCGGGGCAGGCTCTGGATATGCTGAAAAACGGCGTTTTTCGTGGTTCCGACACCCAGTTCAGCACGAATGCAGTCAATAATATCCTGCATGCCCCCTTCTGTGGGGTACAGCGACACATACAGCGGTAGCCCGTCTGCCAGAGCATCAGTATCAAGATAATGATCCATCAGCGCTGTCAGGGGCTCATCTGACAACAACGGCTGAGCCATCAGATTGTCAAACCCGTTGATTGTCGATATATGGCGAAGAAGCGTCGTAAGCAGTGCTCCTGCACGTCCGGGGATCTGGCAGAGGTTCATTGCCTGGAACAATTTTTTCAGCAATGAAAAGTAAACCAATCTGTTTACCGACAGCACCTGATTATTCCCCAGATGATCCCAGAGCGCCTCCAGGCGTACGGCAGCTTCTGACAGATCGGTAGAGGCCGCGATAATGGCACCATTGAATGCGCCAATGCTGGCCCCTGAAACCATGCTGATCTGTGTACCACACTCTGCCAGTGCCTTAACCACTCCCGCCTGATAAGCGCCCACCGCCCCGCCACCGGACAGCACCAGCCCCGTTTTCATTTCTGTACTCATGCAGCCCCCTTCTGAAATATTTCATCGACCATACTTTCAGAGAGGCGTTCTGCAGAGCAGAGGCGAGGCATGCGAACCGGTAAGTGTTCTGCAGCCTGCGTGGTTGACCAGATCACCGGATGCTGCTCTTCACTGCACCAGTCTCCCAGCCAGTTAATCGCGTCATGCCACTCGTTATCTGCCTGCTCCCGGCCCTGACCACCAAGCCAGTCCAGAGTGTTCAGACGCACGGTTGCACTACCGCCACTCTCCTGTGCCATCTGCGTTAATGCTTTATGTCTGAGAATATCCAGTAGCTGGTTAACCTGGCCTGTTTCGCTCTGACGTATCACATCACCAAACGCGCCCCAGCGAAGCTCTTCAAGTGCCACATAACAACGTCCGGCAGGGGAAAATGACGCATATCGCCCGGCGCTCCACCATGAGAATATCTGCTCAAGATGTAACTGCGCCCGCTGAACCTGGTCAACACGGTGGAGTTTTTCTTCAAGATGATTCAGTTTATGGTGAACCTGATCGGCCAGGGTGAGTAACTGCTCCCGCGTATCTGCGGAATAATGCGCCAGCCTGGCTGTATCACTGACCAGTGAACTGACCCTGTCGTTTACCCGGGTAATCGCGTAGTTTGTGGTGGCAAGTGACGTTGTCATCTCCGTCAGCCAGCGCAGGGACGCCTCAACGCCCTGTGCAAGCGACGCATTGATGGCATTCTGCCGTGCAGCGCCTTCGCCGGTCAGCCCCTCTTTTAAACGCCGGAAGAACGTGCGCTCTCCGGCCGTGCGGATATGCTCCTGTGCAACATCGATTCCGTTTGCGAAATCAACCACAAATTTTTCAGGAAGACAGGTGAGTACCTGACATACCCGGTTATCAGCAATTTGTTGAATAAATGGTGAAGTCACAGCATTGTCTCCAGCTCTTCCCTCAGCGCCTTACTGTCAGTAATGAGCTCAGGAACCCTTTCATTTAATGCCTGAAGTCGCCCGGTAAGCCGTTCCTGCGCCTGCTGATCGCGTTTATGATCTTCAGAGCTCTGAATCAGCGTGTTACGCAGTTGTTCAACTTTCTCCCTGAATGCGCAGAAAAAGGCATCGATTTCCTGGCGGACGGGCTGGTTAATATCCTGCTCAATGGATGCCTGCAGCTCCCCGAAATATGCCCGGGTCAGTGACATAACTTCCTCTCTGACCTTGTTGATATTGATCACGCTGCGACTCACATCCTCGTCATAGTTTTCCCAGCCCAGGTCACTGGTGCCAAACCATCGACAAACGGTTCCCCATACGCCACTCTGCCGACGGCGACGGGTGACGGTCTCCGTTCTTTCCTCCATAAGCGCACTCAGATTTATTTTTACCGCGAGCCGGGTCTGTAACTGGCTGACTGCCGGAAAACTGATTTTTACGGTAAAGCCCTCATCCTCCAGGCGGGCATTGATGCGACCGGCAATGTTTTCTGTGGCGTACAGGGCCGTGCCACGAAAACCTGTTTCAATCCCGCTGACGATTTTCTCCAGCTCAGGCCGGAACTGTGCTTCAGCCTCACGGTGCAGGCTGGTCACGGTCGATTCGATTTGCGTCATCAGTTCAAGGGCTTCCCTGCGATCACTGAATTTTATTTCGGGGCTGTCCGGGGCAAAATCTCGTTTCCTGTAATCCTCCCGGCCCTGGTTGTTGATACCGGACCATTGAGAAATTTTCCCCCATAATCCGGACTGAGACCTTCGTTGTTCTGCGTCTTCTTCCTCCAGCATTTGCTGTTCTTTGCGTTTACCGCTTCTGAAATAGTCATTCAGCTCCTCTTCCAGTGAGGTGCAGACCCCCGTCAGTAATTCCCGGGTTTTAGTATCGATCTCCTCCATGGCCATTCTGACATCAGTGGTCATCTGCTCCTGACAGTCCGCGATTTCCCGGATATCCGCAAGCAGGCTGGTGATATGCGACTGCAGTGACTGAATGCTTTGCTGTAGCCCCTGATGGCGTAACAACAGGTATTCACTGATATTTTCTGCATTCTGCATCAGTTTTGCGGCGGCAGAGTCAACCGCCAGTGCCGCAGCTCTGGAATGTGAGCTCTGTATGACTTCCGTTATCAGTTGATCGATAAGTGAGCCTTCCCACAGGTCTGTCGCCCCTTCAGTTGCCAGTTCACTGTCTTTACAGACGTATTCTTTTTTCATGCAACCGAAGGCACCTCTGATAAAATCATCGACCCAGGCTTCATCAACAGGAAGGGTTCCGTTTTTCCGTAACTCATGAAGCGCACGGTTAGCCAGGTATGCCTGGCGTGAGGATCCGGGATAAACGCGGGAGGCGGGCAGCACATCGCTGTTCAGCATTGCCGGAACTTTCTGGCGTACGGCATCTGCCCCATCGCCATTGCGGTCTTTCTCATCAAATTTATTGACCAGTACAAACAGGCGGCCGGCTGATACGTCAGCAATGGCATTAAGCTCTTTACGGACGTCTTCATCCGCTTTTGAGTTCATCTGGGTGTAATCCATCACAGCCAGAACCGCAGAGGCTTTCTGCAGTTGATCCCGCATCATCACTTCCATCTGCGGTTGTCCGGCCTCATTAGGGCCGGGGGTATCCAGCAGTGTGAGTGTTCCCTGGCATGCATCCATCCCCACCAGATGGCTGAATTCCACGTCGATCACCGGCAGTTTCTGCACTTCTGCGTATTCATCAAAAGGAAATTCAGTCCCCATTGCCGCAGCAAGACGAACCAGATCGTTTAACGATGCCAGTCCGGTAAAGATTTCCTCCTCCCCGTGGTATTCATTTTTGAGCCAGCCATCATCCGTCAGAATATCCAGCAGTTCGCGGGTATCCCCGGTTTGCTGCAGGGTCTGTGCGACCTGCTGTCCTGCCGGGGTGGCGAGTTTTTCCTGCAGTGTGATTAATAAATTGCGGACAGGCTGAATATGTTCCAGATGGAGAACCGGCTCAGTTTTTCCGGGAACGTGGCGGATGAGCGTCGGTACAGAGGTCATGGGGCGGTTACGGTTAGGCAGAATTTCCTGCCCCACAATGGCGTTGATGGTGGTTGATTTGCCTGCTTTCATCGTGCCGACAACAGCCAGCACCATCTCCCTGCGGGCGGTTTTGATTTGTTCGCCCTCCAGCTCCTCAATTCTTTTCAGTGCTTTCTGTTTATCAAAAAGCAGTCTGTTTTCGTTCTTACTGTCAGATAACACATCTGGCTCCTCAACCATTTGCCGGAGCAGATTAATGTTCAGTTGCAAAAGTCGGTCGGCTTCATCACAAAGCAGGGCGATGTTCTTTTCGTGCATTATTTAACCTTCCTAAGACGCATTTTCATGACAACCACGGAGGAGGTCATTTACTACAAACGATCGTTTATAACGATCGATATGATAGTAACGATCGATGTATTCTATTAACTTGAGAAACACAACGCAAGGGGACAACCCGGGTATGGCTGCGTTTGCATAGTGTTTTCATGGAGTTAAAAATCTGTAACAACAGCCTGGTACATCACCACCGGGTTCAGAAGAAAATCCAGTTCCATACCGCGCGGGCAACAGAGACCACCGAGTCACGGACGGCACGCAGAACCGTGCGTGCAACAGAGGCAATACAGGCGCTCTCCGCCGTGTCAAATATCCGGTCCACCGCACCGGTAAACTGTTCACGGGCCTGAGACCGGACAGATTCCGTGCGCAGCTCGTCCTGCAGGTGGGTCATCAGGGGACTGGCGGCATGGTCGGGAAGCGCTGTCATGAGCGCACTGACCAGCGTATCCAGTTCCCAGCCGGTGCGGGCCGATACGGCAACAACCGGATGTACGGGCCGGAACAGACGGAATACCGCCTCCGTTTTTTCGCGAATATTCTGTGCCTGTGCGGGAGAAGGCTGAATACCGGCCATATCCCATTCATGGCAGGGCTCCGTTTTGTCGGCCTGCGTCACCACAAACAGCACCTGCTGATGTCCCCGGTGCAGGATGTGTCGCCAGAAATACTCATCCACAGACAGGGCACGGTCATCGGCTTTAATCAGCCACAATACCAGGTCAAGTTCAGGCAGAATGTCACGGTACAGGGCTTCATACTCTGCATCCCTGTCCCGGCTCTCGCCCACCCCGGGCAGGTCAGTGATAACCATGCTGTGACCATGGCCATTCAGACGGAAGCGCTGCACTTCCCGGGTGCCGGCGTGAACATCACTGACCGGGGTGATCTCCCCCTGAAACAGCGCATTACAGAGTGAGGATTTACCGGCCCCGCTTTTACCCATAATGCCAGGCACGGGTTCGTGACTGGTGAGTTTGCGCAGATGTTCCAGGATGTGACGGGAAAGTGAGTAAGGCAGGGAGGAGAGCGGTTTTTCAATTGCCTCAATGGCATCAGACGGATTCATACATGTATTCCCGGTGAAAAAAGACAAAACCCCGCGCACCGGAAAGGTGGCGGGGGATTCACGGAAATAATATCTGTCTGAAATTATCTGGAATCGATTTGGCTGTTCTGCCTGGTTGCCACCAAATCATGGTACGCCTGCTCAATCATTTCATTCAGCAGTTTTTTTGGGAGGACACCACGACTTCGGGCAATACTTTCAAGCTGTTTGTGGATTTTTCCGGACAGTTTCAGAGGGACGGAACCATCAGCACGTTCATCACGCCTTTTTTGTTGCTCCCGGGCACTTTTCAGCTCATCAAGAAGAATCGCTTTATGCTGAATCCTGGGGGCCTGGAAGGAGACCTGCGTAAACTTCGCTCTGTTCCGTCTGGGATTACTTTCCAGTAAAAACTGTACCTGTTGCTCATTCCAGCCCTCCCAGTTATCAAACGTGGCGCAGGCAAACCAGTATTTCTGCTCCGGGGTAAGGGGATTCAGCGGGGTTCCCACACACCGGATCTGCATGGCGTTCCATAACCAGTCACACTGTTCACTGTCCCTGCTGTCCACCCACGAAAAGGGGGAGGGGTAATCATTGTTTATGCTGGCCCATTCAGAGAATACTGAGTTGATAATCGTCCTCGTAGCCTCTGGTCCGGATTTCAGCAGGTAACTGGAGCAGAACCATATAATTTCACGGTAGATTTTATCCGGATGCACGGTGCGCATCGGCTTTTCTCTGGGACCGGCAATCTTCGGTTGCGATGGAAACCCCGTGGCAAACCGCAGATGTTCCGGGGGCATTCCTGAACGTTTTTCAGGAATGGGTGTGAGTCCTGCGTTTCTGGTCTTTTCCGCTTGTCCGGTATTGCCTCCGGCCGGAGTGTTGTCGGGAGTATCTTCCGGAGGCGAGGTGTTTTCATTAGTTGGGGGAACAACAGCAGAACTGTCCATCTCCGGAATGGGTTGAGGGGCATAATCACTGTGGTAGCCAGGGGAAAGCGTTAAGTCCCGAAGGGTGACATCAGGTTCCGGGCAGTGAGTGCCACCGGGAGTGAACGGGAGTTGTTGCTTTTGGGAGAAAAATGTATTGTGAATGCGGGTATACAGCTGGAACAGAAAAAAATAAGATGCCCGTGGTTCTTTTTTTAACCACTGTGTATATTCCTCTATGGCACCGAGCTGTTGTTTGTGCCGTTTTACAGTATCGATATACGGACAGCTGGTGCAGATATCATCCAGTTCCTTTCCCACAATACACCTCACCTGCTTTTCTCACATTTGCAGATTTTAAAAAAGCAAACAAAAACCTCCGTACATGATGTACAGAACAATCTACCAGGTAGTGGCGTCAGAAAACCTCCGGGCCGCCTGCACTTTCCGGAATGCGCCGGTTATGAAAAACCGGAAATTCAGTCTCTGTTGTAAGATGTACCCTCTGATACTACGTTTTCTCTGTGTATTTAACTCACTGTATTTATTGTCTTTTTAAGCTTGACTGATATTCTCCGGTCATAGTGTGCCGGATATACATCCCGTAAACTTCTCATTTTTATATAAAAATACCTGCACTCTCTTCAGCGCATCTGTCTCCTTTAAGTAAAAAATGTTTTCACGTATTGCTGTAAATTCATTTTAAATCAGTATATTACCTTGATATTGCTGTCTCCTGGTTTGATGCGTAATCGTTCTGCCTTTCTGGATGATTCTGGTGCTTCCGGGTGCATTCTCCTCTGCACATGCAACAGTTCGTCATCGCCACGCTCCCAAAAAGCATATAAAAACGAATCGAATTTGATATTTTTTTCAATCGTTTTTCATAGGAATTTCGTAGGGTATTCTCCGCTATAACCTCCATATTTGCTGTCTTTTTCTTCATAAATCGTATGCAATGTAGCCTGTCTGTCAAGACCTCTTCTCTGCTGTTGAGGAGACGATCTCATTTTTGGTCTTTTCCGGGAGAGAGGCTGCCAGATGAGCGAGCCGGATTTACTGTCAGAGGTACACCCCGTAGCAGACCTGTGCTCCCATTTCCGCGATCCGGAACCAACAACACCCTACGGTTAATACCATTTGAAGCGTCAGGTACTGCAGGAAGTTCCCCCCTGCGCGGACATCGGTTCCTGCCGACATCTCACAATACGGCCAGACTGTCATGCAGTAACACCCGCATGCGGTCTGCGGTTTTAAGCGCACTCTCCCGTTTTCAGTGCACCGATAATGCGTCATAGTAAGTCTGGGGGAAGTTACGGAATGCCTGTTAAGTGGTGCCGTGGGTGGAGACAGCTTACTTTTCTACAGCAACTGCAGTCATTCAGGATGATCAGGAGATATTCTGTCAATGTCACGATCCTGCCATTTTCGTACCCGCTAAGATACTTCCGTTACTGATGCTGTCCGCTTTTCACCATTTCATCCTCACTGACAGGCGTTGCGTTTTGGGTCATCACCACAGCTTTACGTTTCTCTTTTAACCGGTAACGCTCTCCTTTGATATTCAGCGTGGTTGAGTGATGCAGCAGTCAATCCAGGAGCGCTGTTGTCCGGCAACCACCATATCAACTTCTTCCTGAAGTGGTCAACAAAAACTGGCCACCGAGTTAGAGTTTTTCCAGTATCGATTTTCCGATTCGTTTGGGGGTAATCCACCGTTATATTCGTGCGGTCTTAGTGCGCTGTAATATCCAACGATATAGTCCGTTATGGCGTGAGCTGCCTCGCTGAAGCTTACGTAACCCACCACCGGCATCCATTCGTTCTTCAGACTCCTGAAGAAGCGTTCCATTGGGCTGTTATCCCAGCAGTTTCCGCGCCGGCTCATACTCTGCCTGATCTGGTATCGCCACAATAACTGCCGGAACTGCCTGCTCGTATAATGACTGCCCTGATCGCTGTGGAACATCACCCCGCCGGGCTTACCACGGGTTTCCCACGCCATTTCCAGCGCTTTCATGGTGAGCCTGCTGTCCGGCGAGAACGACATGGCCCAGCCCACTGGTTTTCTTGCGAACAGGTCGAGAACAACGGCGAGGTACGCCCAGCGCTTACCCGTCCAGATATAGGTCACATCGCCGCACCACACCTGATTTGGCTCGGTCACGGCGAACTGCCGTTCAAGATAGTTAGGGATAGCAACATGTTCATGACCACCACGTTTATACCGGTGAGTCGGCTGCTGACAGCTGACCAGCCCCAGCTCTTTCATGAGCCTGCCAGCAAGCCAGCGTCCCATCTGGTAGCCTCTCCGGGTTGCCATTGTGGCGATGCTTCTTGCTCCGGCCGAACCGTGGCTGATGCCATATAGCTCAAGTACCTGACTGCGTAATACAGTCCGTCTGCCGTCTGGTTTTTCAGGCCGGTTTTTCCAGTATCTGTAGCTGCTGCGATGAACCCCGAACACATGGCAGAGTGTGACCACAGGATAATGCGCTCTGAGTTTCCCGATTATCGAGAACTGTTCAGGGAGTCTGACATCAAGAGCGCGGTAGCCTTTTTTAATATTTCATTCTCCATTTCAATGCGTTGTAGCTTTTTCCTCAGCTCACGTATTTCGATTTGTTCTGGTGTTATCGGAGAGGCTTTTAGTATTTTGCCCTGACGCTCATCACGCAGTTGTTTGACCCATCTTGTCATTGTGGAAAGGCCGACATCCATAGCTTTGGCGGCATCTGCCACCGTGTAGTTCTGGTCAACAACCAGTTGAGCGGATTCGCGTTTAAACTCTGCGCTGAAATTTCTTTTTTTCATTGGAGCACCTGTGTTGTTCTGAGGTGAGCATATCACCTCTGTTCAGGTGGCCAAATTCAGTGTGCCACTTCAAGTGCGTGCTGGGCTTCAGTCTGGTCACCTGAGCGTTCGGTAACGGAGGCGCGGGCGGTAATAGGCTGATTTTCAGGTATTACCGGCTTACAGCGTGTGGTTGATATTGAGGGGCTGTGAGTTTCGCGTATTTGTCAGAAACCCAGACGAGTTTTCCTGTATGGGACGAAATAAGGCAGCGGCAATACCTGGAAAAATTTAATATGGTATGAAGGAGAACCTGTCGGTTACGCTTAATATACCCGGTACACTGTCAGCTCAGGGGATACATGAACCGTTATCTCACCAGCTACACAGTATATACACACTGACGCTGACAGTAGTCAGCAGGACCACAATAATCAGTGCCAGCAGTATGGTAACGATACGGTCTGTATTCCGGTAATAGCCGAAGGGGTCGACAGAACCACAATACGGGCAACACACTGTATTATGAGTAATCGCGTTTCCACAGTCCCTGCACTTCTTTTTGCGTATCACCATCACTCCCTCCTCACAGCCTTACCCGTAACCGGTTTTTTACATTAAAAAAACAACGCTGAAAATTCAACCGTCAGTCCGGAGACGACCGTTCGGGTTATCACAGAGTGCCTGAGACAGTGTCCTGCCGGAGGTCACTTCAGGGACTCTGCGCATTTTTTACGACGTGGCTATTCCGTATGAACCATACGGAGATTTAACCATGACCTACAAATACAACCCCTTCTGGCAGCAACGTATTCGTGAGACGGTGCGGCACGCACTGAATGTTCATCCCCGCCTGACGGCATTGCGGGTTGACCTGCGTTTCCCGGATGTACCGGCAGCAACGGACGCAGCTGTGATATCCCGCTTCATCAATGCCCTGAAAGCCCGAATCGACGCTTACCAGAAACGTAAGCATCGGGAAGGTAAACGCGTGCATCCCACAACCCTGCATTACGTCTGGGCCCGGGAGTTTGGGGAGTGCAAAGGTAAAAAACACTATCACCTGATGCTGCTGGTTAACCGGGATACCTGGTGTCGTGCCGGTGATTACCGTGCTCCGGGATCACTGGCCGGGATGATTAAACAGGCGTGGTGCAGTGCCCTGGGAGTGGATGTCGGGTGCCATGCCACGCTGGTGCATTTTCCGGCCTGGCCGGCGGTGTGGCTGGAACGCGATGATGACACTGGCTTTCAGCAGGTGCTGGAACGTGCTGACTATCTGGCGAAGGAACATACCAAAGCTCACTGCACCGGTGAGCGCAATTTTGGCTGTAGCCGGAGTTGAGCACGACTGGCGCGCCAATACCCGGCAAACCAAAAGTATGGGTTGTTGTCTGGCGGCAACGATGTATCCACTCGCCCACTGACTGTTTTTTACGTCAGTGTTCCATTGTGTGACAACCACAGTGCTGTAACAGCAACCAGCCTGCTTTACCCAAACTCCAGTCCAGATTTTAACTGAACCGCCATTCACACCCTGACCACGCTGCCCGTACCGGGACGGCTGTTGCCTGCGTGTCGTCTGGCGGCTGAGGAATATGACTATGTACGCAAAATCCTTTATCGCTCTTGATGGCAACGGACGTCTGACGGGCGCCCGTACTGCACAGGCCGCACCTTATGCTAACTACACCTGCCACTTGTGTGGCAGTGCACTCAGATACCATCCGCAATACGACACTGAACTTCCCTGGTTTGAACACACTGACGACAGGCTGACAGAGCACGGTCAACAGTGCCCTTATGTCAGGCCGGAGCGCAGAGAAATACAGTTGATTAAACGTCTGCAGCAATTCGTACCGGATGCCTTACCCGTGGTGCGTAAAGCCAGCTGGCACTGCAGACAATGTCACCACGATTATTATGGGGAGCGGTACTGCACACACTGCCAGACCGGAGGATTCAGTATTCCCCGGACAACTCAGGAGGAAATATGCGAATTCTGAACTGTTATATGGCGAATGACAGCAAAGGCCATTTTGTTACGGCGAAAGAAGCAGCGAAGCACAACCGCCAGGACGTTTTGTGCTGTGTGTCCTGTGGATGCCCGTTAACACTTCAGCGGGGCAATGACGGACAACCACCGTGGTTTGAACATGACCAGATGACTGTCGCTGAGAAAATCCTGCTGCGATGCACCTGGCTTGACCCGGCAGAGAAAGAGGCCCGTCGTTTGCATCTGCAGGGTATGACGGTTCCGGATTATACGGTGAAGGTGAGAAAGTGGTTTTGTGTGATGTGTGACGAAAATTATGAGGGGGAAAAGTGCTGCCCGAGTTGTGGTACCGGGGTATACAGCAGGGAGGGGGGGCAGGAGGGCAACTGGAAGGATAGGAACTGAGCGGTTCAGTCGCGGAAATCAGTTGCAGAGCTGTAATGATATCTCCGGGAGTGCTGCGTTGGTAGGGGCATCCCGGGATAGAGAAATTTTAGCACTTTGCCCTGAATGATTGTAGACGTCCCGAGTACTCGTACCGGTCTGAGTTATTACAGTTAGATATTCACTTTTTCTCCCGCATACTTCACATCTGTCAACGACGGATGAAAAGTGGTTCTTCCGCAACCTGGGTGGAAGAAAATGGATGAAACTTTCTGGCGAACAAGGATCTAAGCTGTTTTAAGTTATGGGCAACGCAATGCACTCTCTTAAGACACTTCTACAGTTACCTTGCGGATGGCGATGCAGTCGACAAATTATTAGCTCTGACGGTATAACCCTCCATCTCCACGGAAAACGCAAAACAGCACAATGTCCTGAATGCTTTAAGCGTAGCGACTCTGTTCATAGTTGTCGTCGGCGCCGGATACAGCATCTACCCTGCTCAGGGCAGACGCTATGGCTTGTATTTTCCGTCCGCCACTGGTACTGCCGTAACCCGGCTTGTTCACGTAAAATTTTTGCCGAGTCGCTTGCTCCCTTCGCCAGTTCACACCAGCAGTCTTCACAGGCGTTACAAAATTAACAATGTCAACTGGGATTAATAGCTGGAGGTGAGGCTGGAAAACGGGCTGCAACGGCAGTGGGTCTCCGTTGCAGTGCTGATACTCTTCTTCGCAGGCTTATCAATACCCCGGAGACGAAACAGTCAGGCGCGCCTCATGTCGGTATTGATGAGTGGGCGTGGCATCGGGGCCACTGCTGCGGTATGTTAATAGTCAATCCTGATACTCACCGTCCCCTCGTCCTGCTTCCCGGCCGTGATCAGCGTACGCTGGCGACCTGGTTCAGAAAATATCCGGAAATACAGGTTGTCTCGCGTGATCGCAGTGGAGTCTATGCGACAGCAGCACGTGAAGGTGCACCTCAGGCCAGACAGGTGGCCGATCGATGGCACCTGCTAAAAAATATTGGTGATGAGCCTGAACGAATGATGTACAGACATATGCCTCTGATACGTCTTGTTGTCAGAGAGTTATCACTGAAGAAATCACCTGAGCCAGAAATATCTGTGCCTGTAGCATCGCTCCGTCGTCTGGAACGCCTTAAACAGCACATCCGCAAAAAACGGCATCAGCGTTGGACAGAGGTTATGGCCCTGCATAACAAGGGATGTAGTTTCAGGGAAATATCCCGTATTACAGGCCTGTCGCGAGTGACAGTCAGTCGCTGGGTGGGTTCAGGAACATTCCCTGAAATGTCAACCAGGCCTCCAAAGCGAGGGCTTCTGGACCCATGGAGGGAGTGGTTAAAAGAGCAACGAGAATGTGGTAATTATAACTCCGGCCGGATATGGCGGGAAATGGTGGCCAGGGGGGTTACAGGCAGTGAAACCATCGTCAGGGATGCTGTTGCCAAATGGCATAAAGGCTGGATCCCACCGGTTACTACTGCCGCAAGACTTCCTTCAGTGTCCCGGGTAAGCCGCTGGTTGATGCCCTGGAGAATAATCAGGGGTGAAGAAAATTATGCTTTCCGATTTATTAGTCTGATGTGTGAAAAAGAACCGGAGTTGAAAATAGCGCAGCAACTGGTACTCGAGTTCTACCGTATTCTGAAAACCTAAAATAAATCACAGCTAAGCAGCTGGTTCACTCGGGTCCACGAAAGCGGCTCAGCAGAACTTCGGTGCGTAGCTGCGGGGATGGAAGCTGATGCTGCGGCTATATGTGAGGCAATCAGCAGTCGCTGGAGTACTGGTGTTGTCGAAGGTCATGTAAATCGCCTGAAGGTGCTGATACGCCAGATGTATGGTCGAGCCGGACTTGAACTACTTAGGCGGAGGGTAATGAGTCCACTGGCATGAAAATCTTCACCTAGGTTGAGGAAGAGCCACTTTTGCACTGTTCGTGACAGTATGGCCTTTATGTACTCACTTTGTTACCGGTAGCTGGATCATCACTACCGTGCCGCAAATGGTGGTGAACAGCATCAATTGTGGAATGAATGTTGCCGAAGCGACCAATGCGCCTCGTTTCCACCATCAGTGGTTGCCGGACGAGCTGCGTGTTGAAAAGGGTTTAGTCCGGATACGCTCAAGCTGCTGGAAGCAAAAGGTCAGAAAGTGGCGCTGAATGAGGCGATGGGCAGCACGCAAAGCATTATGGTTGGGTCGGATGGTGAGTTGTACGGCGCATCCGACTCGCGCTTGGTGGATGATTTAACGGTGGGGTATTAATTGACATCCCCCGGCGCAATGTGCCGGGGGATAATGGTTTTATGCGGTCAATAATCGTCCGGGATTATCGATACAGAGTTTTTTGAGGATCGTTTTATCGACGCCGCGCTCCGCCAGATAGGCCAGAAAAACATCTGGAACAAATCCCCAGCCATTACCGCCATTTTTAGCCCACATTTGTTTAAGGAAGACATCGTGGCTGAGAACAAGCTGATCGGCGTATCCCAACTCAATGAGATGAGCGACGGCATCGGCAGTCTCCTGCACCCCTGGCGCTATTCCCTCTTTCGGGAAGGTAATGTCTAGGCCAATCATGTCGAATTCCAGCCAGACACCTTTATCAAGCATTTTCCGCTGATACGCCACGTCTTTTCCTGACGGATCCGAGTGTGCGAGAGAGACTTTATTTGGCGAGACGCCCATTTCACCTAACACAATGTCGAGTACTTCATCACCGCGACGAAGCCAGCCCGGCATGTGAATATTCATCGCCACATGAGGATTGTTAATCTGTGCCAGCGAGGCAGCCCGCAAGCTGTTATGCTCGGCTTCGGTAAATGTCGGTGAGACACCTATTTCACCGATCATTCCGGCACGAATATCCGTATCGCCAATCCCTTGATTCAATTCTTTATCGATCGTTGTCGCTAGTTCATCAACCGTTTTATGAATTCTCTGGCTTTCAAATTTTTCCAGGTAGGGACCGGAGGAAGCAACAATATTCAGACCTGTTTTTAATGCGACTTCTCGTAATGCCTGCGCATCTCGTCCGATAGACTCAGACCCTGTGGCATCAACAATGGTGCGACCACCGAGCGAGATAAAGTTATTAATTTCGAAGATCACATCTTCAATAGGTTTGCGGTCCATATTATCAGCGCAGCAATAAGGATCGTGTTTTAATGCCCACTGGATTTCTGCCGTGACTTTTTTATCAACAAGCCGTTGTGAAAAAGGATAGCAAGGAGCATCCACAACAGAGGAAAGATCGTTGAACAGATGTTCATGAGGAAGTGTTAGCCCCATATCTTCACGGGCGACGGGGCCCGTCACAGTTTGTAGATAATCTTTCATGATTATACCTCCATTTTCTTCATTGTTTTCGAGGCTCTGTATTCCGGAATAGTGGTAACAATTGCACCGACCAGTGCAAACAGTGTTCCGATGATCGTGACCAGATAAACGGTATTGCCCAGCGATGGAATTAATACGTCAATCAATACTGATCCCAGTAACTGGCCCGCCGTTGAAGCAACCCCCAGCATCAGTAACCCAAGACCTCTGACCAAAATGGCCATTAAACCTATAGACATTAGTCCAAGCGGGCCGCCAAGATACATCCACCAGACATCTGGTAATTGAACAGTGACGTGCCCTAATGCGACACGAATAGCTAGCGCTGTGCCTAAAACACAAAATCCAACGATGAAATTCCAGGTGATTGAAACCAGCATGGATCCCGTAGCTTCAGCTACTTTTGCATTTCCAGCGGGCTGCCATCCTGCAAGCAAACCAGCTAAGAACGGAAGAATGGCAAGTAAAATGAAAGAGGTAGAATGCCACTGCGGTGACACAACAAAAATCGTAGCAATAACCGCAAATAATGCACCGATGATGCGATAAGGGGTAAAGTATTTTTTCTCGTCGACACCGATACCAAAGCGATCGCAAAGTAAACCAGACAGCAATAGCGCGGAGATCAGTGCGGTCTGAAACGTTGCGACCCCGAGTGCGCTGGCTGATGCGCCTTCAGAAAATACCACCATCGCTCCACAGAGACCGGCAAACCAGTTCCAGAGAGGAACTTTTCGGTTTTTAATCAGAGAAGGAATTGCCGCAAATTGTTGCCGGGTTTCTTTTCGCGCCATAATAATAAAAAACATCACGACTAAACCACTGGCAAAGGAGATAACTGCGCATGCATTACCGTCCTGTAACCAGTGACCTAATTGACCATTCACCGCTGATTGCATAGGGGAGAGCATACCCGCAAGAATCGTGGCAAGCATCCATAAGGGAGTTGAGTACTTATTCTTTTTCATACATCAATCCTTCTATTATAGTAAATGGAGTAACTGGTGTTACCCCATTATTATTATTATCTTGCAATATGAGTCAGTATATTTACCCACAACGCGGTATAGAACGACCAGGACATAAACTGCTGTGTACCCCAGTGCGGTGAACAGTCACTCATAAAGCAGGCTATTTTCCCGTTGTGATAGTTACCAAAGACCAGTAATGGATCGTTGTTTATTGTTAATACCACCTCAGCATTTTCTTTAGCGATCGCCCGGTTATAACCTAGGAAAAAAGGATATTCAGAGAACCCTTTAATAACCGGATGGTCAGGTTGTGATGGCTGTGCAATAACACCCTCTGGTTTTTCGACACGATCGTCACCATCTAACATCGTAACCGGGAGCACATCAGCCAGAACTGTATTTTTATAATTGGCTTTTGCTTCAATTCCCATGAATGAGAGATAGCCGCCAATCATCAATAACCCACCACCGTTATTCACATATTCTTTAATCAGTTCGAGAGCGTTTGGTTTTATGCGAAGCTGATAAAAAGTATCATTTTGTAGCAGGAAAGTATTACTACCAATATCACTAATAACGATGGCATCATATTGTTCTAACTGTGCCACATCTTCAGGGAAGGCAATTTGTACCGTATGTGCCGGCATATAGGTGACATCTACCTGACTATTTTTCAGACATTGGAGTAACCAGGTCGCACCTTCTTCATATTTACTTGAGGTAAAACTGTCATATCCTTTTGAATGAATCATATGAATATGCCAGGATTCTCCAATAAAGAGCACCTTTAGTGATTTTTTGGTGTTATTCATTCTCTGTCCCTTCTTAATGCGTAAAAATAGTTTGCTGATAATGTATACTCTGAATTCGATGTATCACAGATTCATGTTCAGGCATGTCGGAAGCATTGCTTGTCTCCACCGCCAGGGATGCAAAGGCGCTGGCATAACACAGTGCTGATTCCAGTGATTTTCCTTTCGCAAGTCCTGATGCCAGAGCGCCGTTAAAAGCATCCCCGGCTCCTGCCGTATTTTTAACGACCGCTGGAAACGCTGGCGAATGAATGAATTTTTTGCCATCAAATGCGAGTGAGCCCTTGCTACCGAGCGTGATAACCGTGTTTTTTACCCCTTTATTGTGGATAGCTTCTGCAGCTCGTTTAGCTGATTCAAGATCGTGTACGTCTATGCCGGACAGTAAACCAGCTTCTGTTTCATTGGGGGTGATATAATCAACATCCTGAATAAGTTCGTTGACGATATCATTATAGGGTGCCGGGTTAATAATGACCGGGATACTGTTTTTTTGCGCCAATGTGATCGCTTGTTGCAGAGCGGTATAATTTGTTTCGAGCTGCAGAAGTATGACATCAGAATTAATAATCGCTTCTTTCTGAATAGTTATTTCATCGGACGACATTGTCATGTTGGCACCGGGATAGATCGCAATAACATTATCGCCAGTACCTTCATTAACAAGGATCGTGGCAGTTCCGGTTTGCGTTTCTTTCGTTTGATAAATTATACTTTTATAAATCTTAGACGAATTCATAAAGTTGATCGCATAATCACTAAAGTGATCTGTACCTACTTTTGTTATGAAATAAACATCAGTATCGGCAAAGCTTGCTGCCAGCGCTTGGTTACAACCTTTTCCCCCCGGTGAAAATATAAAATTACTTGCCAGAAGCGATTCTCCGATAGTGGGAAGCCTCGGCAAATAACTGATGATATCAACATTAAACGAACCAATAACGCATACTTGACTTTTCATAGTTGAGTGGCCTTTTTTTATTCCCTGGGCTGTATCATAATTTTCAAGCGCATAAGCGATTTCATTTTTCGCAATAGTATCAAGCGAGTCTAGGACGATAAAAGCACCGCCATGACATCGAGTCAGATAGCCAAGTCTGGCAAGTTCATTAAGATCTGATCGAATAGTTTCTTTCGTTACATTGAGGCTATTGGACAGATCGGATACTTTTACAGAACCGAATTTACTGAGTCGTTTCAATATTTCATGATGGCGTTCAAATTTCATGCTTCACCTCACTTCAGTTACGTTAATATCTGTCGATGTATATTGATGTGATAATCACCATAAAGTGGCGGGGAAAAGCAAAAAAAATCAAAAATAGCCGGAGAAAAGGTAAGCGTTAATGGAGAATCATATTGATGCTTATTTATTGGTGAGAACTACGTTCCATGGCAGGAGTTCATCAATACGGTTGGAAGGTTATTCCGGCAGTACGCTCAGGATATGGCGCAGATACTCTTCCGGATCAATGTCGTTCAGAAGGCAAGTGCCGATAAGCCCATACAACAGTGCACTGCGCTCGCCGTCGAAGAACATAAAGTTTTTATTTCCGAGACAGATGGCACAAAGGGCTTTTTCCGCGGCATTATGTCTGCCTCCGCCTGACCGTCAACACTGTAATAACAGAGTGCGCCCCACTGATTCAGTACACAGCTGAACCATTCTCCCAGTCTGGATTTTTGGACAGCGTGGCATTTTTCTCCACCATCCACGCATGCAGTGAGTCCAGTAACAGTTTGCTCTTCCTCTGCCTGACCACAAGATGTTCTGGTTCTGGCATACTGAATTTGGCCACCTGAGCATAGGTAATATGCTCACCTTAGAACAACACAGATGCTCCAATGAAAAAAGGAAATTTCAGCGCAGAGTTTAAACGCGAATCCACTCAACTAGTTGTTAACCAGAACTTTACGGTGGCAGGTACCATCCAAAGCTATGGATGTCGGTCTTTCCACAATGACAAGATAAGTCAAACAACTGCGTGATGAGCATCAGAGCAAAACACCAAAAGCCTCTCTGATGACACCAGAACAAATCGAAATACGTGAGCTGAGGAAAAAGCGGCAACGTATTGAAATAGAGAATGAAATATTAGAAAAGGCTACGGCGCTCTTGATGTCAGACTCCCTAAACAGTTCTCGATAATCGGGAAACTCAGAGCGCATTATCTGGTGATCGCACTTTGCCATGTGTGCAGGATTCATCGAAGCAGCTACAGAGATTGGAAAAACCGGCCTGAAAAAAAGACGGCAGACGGGCTGTATTACGCAGTCAGGTAATTGAGCTTAATGGCGGAGCAAGGAACATCGCCACAATTGCAACCCGGAGAGACTACCAGATGGGACGCAAGCTTGCTGGCAGTCTCATGAAAGAACAGGGGCTGGTCAGCTGTCAGCCGTTGACCCTCCGGTACAGGCATGGCAGTCATGAACTTGTAGCTATCCTAAGAACTTGAAGGGCGCTTAGCTGTGACACAGCTAAATCAAGTATGGTGACGTGACCTATATCTGGACTGGTAAACGATGGGGATACCCGCTTACGCGAGAGCAATAAGTGGCTGGCCACCATTCTCGATACAAAACTCTGCTGAATAGCAGCGATTTTCCCAGCGTGGTGCGTCTTTTGCATTTTACTGGTTCTGAGTTATCAATTATCTGTTCACTAATGACTACTCTAAAAAGTTGTATCAATTTAAGTGATATAGGGAGTCTGGAGATTCAGGGGGCCAGCCTAGGAACATTGGTTACATTTTTAGTTTCCAAACATTTTATTGTTCGAACTTCGGAGCAATCAGATTATCCAGATTGAATGTCTTCTCCCAT